>Ga0272441_10002875_pt1 | contig 34138 bp, 31 predicted proteins | sample SSMProp6N_FD_193582 | JGI IMG/M metagenome (GOLD analysis project Ga0272441, IMG submission 193582) | Marine sediment archaeal communities from Little Sippewissett salt marsh, Falmouth, MA, United States - SSM-Prop-6N | ecosystem: Environmental > Aquatic > Marine > Wetlands > Sediment ... | reverse complement strand
TTCCCACTCCCGCTTCCGCTTCCACCAGTACGGTGTGACCGTTCATCGTCATCATCTCCACGCCCGACGGGGTCATGGATACACGGTTCTCCGCCGACTTGATCTCCTTCAAAATCCCTACAATCATTGTAACCTCCTCGAAACATCATTTTTCAAAAGGGTAAATCTCTTGCAAAATTTCACTTCTACAGCTTTTAAATGAGCATCGGGAAAAGATTGACACAAAATGTTTCCATAACCCGATAGCGGATCATGTAACGAAAAACTGCACCGCCTGTTTCGTTAGTGATGCAGTGTCATCGTCTTGAGCTTGGCAAGTGCGATCTGAAAGGTGCCGTATTTCGTCTTGCCGTAGGCCTTGTGGTCCTTGTGTATGTCCAGTTCGACACGTTCGTCGTTTGTCATCGTGACGACCCCTGTCAGTGTACCGCCCTTCTGGAAGAAACCGATATCCTTTATCTCCTTGAATGCTATGGTATAGGTGCCCTCGCCCTTGCTTCCCTCGAGAAAGGTCTTGCCGTTGATACTGACGCCGGTGCATTCCGTGATCACGTCCATCTGGTCGATATAGGTGGCACTGAACTTTTCCGTGGGAAGGGGAATCTTCTCCGGGCTGTCTCCGTCAAAGCCCGAGCCCATGGCCATAACGAGGGGCACGATGATGAGGATGATACAGATGGAGTATTTTTTCATGATTATCCCTCTCCTGCAATCTCTTCAAAATCGATTTCGTCCTTCAGTGCGGTTATGATACCGGCGGCTTCGTCAACGAAATCGGGGGCTATCAGCACCTTTATGATCGAATCATACCGGTCGACCGTTGTCACGAGGGCAAGGCCTTCATATCCTTCCAGTATGAACTTTATATAGGAGACGTCTCGTCTCTGTATTCTGTAATACCGTTCAATCACCTGTCTTGCTGTCGATTCACTCTGTAATATCAGGCTAAATAGCACTGCACTTTTAAAATATCAAGGAATAAATAGTACCTTGACATGGCTTTCCGCCTTGACTATAGTCAGTGAAGTGTCACCATGAAAAGGAATCGTGCATGCTGCCCACTACATTCTGGAAACTGTCCAAACCGGACATCGAAAAAAAAAATCTCCTGACGAAAGAGCTGGGAATTAATCCCGTCACCTCACAGGTGTTGATAAATCGCGGCCTGTCGGAGGCCGACGAGGCCAGGAGTTTCCTCTTCCCCTCCCTGAAGGACCTCCATAATCCCTTTCTCCTGAAGGACATGGCACCGGCCGTGGATCGGACCATGGGGGCCATACAAAAGGGAGAACAGATTACCGTCTACGGTGACTACGATGCCGACGGCATAACCTCTACGGCGCTCCTGGTAAAGTTTCTGCGTGATGTACACCGGGATGTCTCATACTACATCCCCGACCGTATCTCCGAGGGCTACGGCCTCAACGTACAGGCCATCGACAGGATCAGGGACAGGGGGAGCAGTCTGATCATATCCGTCGATTGCGGTATATCCGACCGTGAAGAGATCAGACATGCACAATCCGAGGGCGTCGATGTCATCGTCCTCGATCACCACGAGGTCCCTGCGGAGATCCCCGAGTGCGTCGCCGTTATAAACCCGAATCGTGACGATTGCACCTTCCCTTTCAGATATCTCGCCGGTGTGGGTGTTGCCTTCAATTTCATCATCGGTCTCAGGGGGAAATTGCGCGGTCTCGGATTCTGGAATGATGGAAACTATCCCAATCTCAGGGATTATATGGATCTCGTCGCCCTGGGGACGATAGGGGACCTGTCCCCCCTCGTCGATGAAAACCGGATATTCGCCAAGATCGGCCTGGACATCATCAACGAAGGGAAGAGGACGGGCCTTGTGGCACTGCGAAGGCAGTGCGGCCTTGAAGACACCTTCATCGACTCGGAAGCGGCATCCTTCAATCTCATCCCCCGGATCAACGCGGCAGGTCGTGTGGGGACAGCCGAAAGCGCCGTCCAACTGCTGCTCACCGACGACAGGGACGAAGCGGCGACACTGGCCTCCCGTCTCGATGCCTATAACAGGGAGCGTCAGAACCTGGAGCGGTCCATACTGGATGAAATCCTCCGCCTGATTGATTCGAAAGACGACGGCGACTGTGCAAATTCCTTTGTCTTTGCATCTCCCCGGTGGCATCCCGGTGTCATTGGGATCGTCTGTTCAAAGATCGTCGATTTATACTATCGTCCCACTATTCTCATCAGTCTGAAAAACGGTATCGGAAAGGGATCAGGACGGAGCATCGGAGACTTCAATCTCTATGACGGGCTGAAGGGAGGCTGCGCGTCGCACCTCTTGACCTACGGCGGACACCGGTATGCCGCAGGGATCTCCATACGGGAAGGGGATATCGATGCCTTCACCAGGTGCTTCCGTGACTCCGTGACCGAGGCCTGTGACGATGCCTCCTTCGTTCGAAAGACAATGATAGATGCCGAATGCACCCTGGAAGATATAAGCTACGATCTCATTTCCCAGATCGAGATCCTCTCCCCCTTCGGCAGTAACAACCCCGAGCCCGTCTTGAGTGCAAAAAACGTCAGCATCTCTTCCATTACCACGGTGGGGAACAATCATCTCAAGATGAAGCTCCGGGGAGACGGTGTCTCCTATGACTCGATCTGGTTCAGCAGGGGACAGTATTCCAGCGCACTGGCGGGATCTGTTGTGGACGTCGCCTTTACACCCCAGATCAACAACTGGCGGGGGTCGAGCAACATTCAGCTCAAGCTGAAAGACATCGCCATTTCAGGCAAGTCCTGAGCCGTCCTTCAGTTATTGCCAGTCCCTCTCATCCACCATGGGAGGGGCGTCATCCGACAGACTCCCCCGCGCTGCCGGTTCGCAGGTATCCACCGCGACGGTGCATATGTCTCTGAATACACCCTTAAACCGCCGGATCAGGTCCTCGGAATCGTCATGCATCTCTATGCGCGCCGTGACGTGATCTCTGTGTGATTCCCTGGTGACGATGATCTGGAAGGGATGATCGGTAAAGTATTCCCTTACCTTTTTCAGCTGGCTGGTGGCTATGAACATGCCCCGTACCTTCACGGCGTCCCCTATTCTCCCGGCAATGCCGTCGAGGCGAAAGGCCGTCCGTCCGCAGGGACACTCATCGGTGATCAGTCTCGACAGGTCTCCCGTACCGAACCTGAAGAGAAAGAAGCGGTCATTCAGTCTCGTGACCACCACCTCTCCCAGTGTACCGGCTTCGACATTGCGTCCCGTCTCGGGATCGACGATCTCCACGATGACCTCCTCACCAAGGTGCCATCCCTGCTTCTCGCGGCATTCATAGGCGATATCGCCCACCTCGGTGGCTCCGTACATCTGGTAGGTATCGATGAGATAGTCTTCCTCAAAGACCCTCCTGAGAGACGGTGCCAGCGGTTCTGCGACGAAACTGGCCCGCTTCAGGTGCAAGTCCCCGGTTACATCATATCCGGTGGCCTCGGCCTTATCGATAATTGCCTTCAGGAAACTGGGGGTGCCGGTATACCCCGTCACTACCAGGTCTTTTATCAGCTGTACCTGCTGCTCCGTCGATGCAGTGCCCGAGGGAACGACGGTGGCGCCCACGGCCCGCAGCCCCTCGTGAAAGGTAAGCCCCGCCGCCACCATGTGATAGGAAAAGGTGTTGATGACGGTGTCGCCGTCTCTGAAACCGGCGGCATGATATCCCCGGGCCCACAGTCTGTCCGCCTCGCCGAGGTGCGGCTCGTAGACCGGTCCGGGAGAGGTGAAGATCCTGTCGGCCTTCATATCGACTGCGGAAAGGCCGCCGAAGGGGGGGTCCTCCCCTTCCCAGGCGATAAGCTGTTCCCGCGAGACGATGGGAAGCCTCTCCAGATCTGACAGGGTGGATATATCGGAGGGATGGAGGTCTCGCGTGTCCATGGTCTCCCTGACGCGCCTCGATTGCTCATAACCCCGCCGGATCATTGCTGAAAGCCTGTTGTTGTGGTCCTCTTCCCGGTCCGTGGCGGACCTGATCTCCCCTGCGTCATAATAGTCGGACATGGGTTCTCCTCCCTGGCCTTAGAGCCACCGTTTGCGCCGTTTGTAGGATTTCACGTCCTTGTAGGACTTTGCCGTTCCCGATGCACCCATGCCGAGATAGAACTCTTTGATGTCGGGATTTTCCTTCAGTTCCGATGCCGCGCCCTCCATGACGATCTTGCCGTTCTCCATGACATACCCGTAGTGGGCTATCTGCAGTGCCATATTGGCATTCTGTTCCACGAGGATGATGGTGGTGTGCTGTTCTTCGTTGATCCTCCTGATGATCTGAAAGATCTCTTCCACGATCAGTGGTGCCAGACCCAGTGAGGGTTCATCGAGGAGGAGCAGCTTCGGATGGGCCATCAGTGCACGCCCCATGACGAGCATCTGCAGTTCCCCGCCGCTGCAGTACCCCGCCAGCATCTTTCGCCGCTTCCTGAGGGCCGGGAAATAATCGTAGATGAGCGCAAGGTCCTTCTTGTATGGTTTTCCCCAGCGTGTGGCCGTGCCGACGCGCAGGTTCTCCTCCACCGTCAGATACTTGAAGGGCTGTCTCCCCTCCAGTACCTGAATGATGCCCCGGCGCGTGATGAATTCGGGTGCTGAGTTCTGGATGGACTTCCCGTCGAATATGATATCACCGTCGGTAACCCTGCCATTCTCCGGTTTCAGGAGCCCCGAGATGGCCTTCAGGGTCGTCGTCTTCCCTGCCCCGTTGCTCCCCAGGAGGGAGACGATATGATTGTCCTCGACGGTGAGGGATACCCCTTTCAGCACCTGTATGACGTCTGAATAGACGACGCTGATATTGTTGATCTGAAGCAGTATAGTGTCTTCCATTGCCAATCACCCGCTTAATATGAAAAAGGCCACAGCCTGAAGCTCGATCGAATGATGCGCCATACCTCGGCGAGACCTCTCGGTTCAAAGAGTATGAAGAGCACGATGGCCAGTCCGAAGGCCAGTTCCCGCAGGGGTGCCATCGTCAGTTCTATGCCCTGCAGTGTATCCATGTTCATCAGTATATCCGTGACCAGTCGAAGGACCTCGTTGAGGGAGATGATAAAGGTGGCACCGAAGATCGCCCCCGGGATGCTGCCGAGGCCCCCGATGATCACCATGGCCAGGTATTCCACGGACAGCCCCAGCGTAAAGGGTTCGGCGGTGATGCTGGTCATGTAATATGCCCACAGGGCGCCGGCAAAGCCCGCGTAGAAGGAACTGATGCCGAAGGAGAGGAGTTTGTACCGGAAGATGGGTATCCCCATCCCCTCGGCCGCCCGATCGTTGTCCCTGATGGCGATGAAGGCCCTGCCGTATCTCGTTCTGACGATATTGGTCGCTACCAGTGTCATCAGTATGAGACTGACATAGATGACGAAGAAAAAGCTGATGTCCGTCCCCACCTCGATGCCGAAGAGTACGGGGAGAGGCAGTATGATCCCCATCGTTCCCTTGGTCAGGCTCTCCCAGTGGACCAGCAGGTACTCGATGATGAACTGTCCCGCCAGCGTGGCGATGGTCAGATAGAGCCCCTTCAATCGTCCCGAGGGGATACCGAATACCATGCCGATGAGCGCAGCGACGAAACCGGCCGCCGGGACGGCAAGCCAGAAAGGTACGCCGACATCGGTGGCAAGGATGGCCCCGGCGTAGGCACCGACACCGAAAAAGGCGCCGTGTCCCAGTGAAATCTGTCCCGTATATCCCACCAGGATATTGAGGCCGATGGCGGCTATGGATGCAATACCGATGCTATTGATCACATAGAGGAGGTAAGATTCATCGATGAAGAAGACGCTGCCAAAGAGCAGGACAATCCCCGCGACGAGAGCGATCCTCCCGAAATCGGTTTCAAAGATGGTCAGCTCCTGTTCGTATCGTTCCTTGAAATTTCCACAGGGGTGCAGCCGCAGTTTTCTCATATCAGTTCACCGCCTCGTATCACACGCGTTCTATCTCGACCAGTCCGAAGAGACCGTAGGGTTTTATCAGGAGTATAAATACAAGGACAATATAGGGTACGACATCGCGCAGTGACGGCGAGATGTAGCCCCCCGTGAATGTCTCCAACAGTCCGATAATGAGTCCGCCGATGATGGCACCGCCGATACTGTCCAGTCCCCCCAGTATGACGACGGGAAAGACCTTGAGTCCCACGGAGCTGAGATCGTGGACATTGATGCCGTTGATAATACCCAGCACGATGCCGCTCATGCCCGCCACCAGTGCCGCAATGGCCCACGAGAGGGCGAAGATCTTTCGCACGTGCACGCCCAGTGACAGCGCCGCCGACTGGTTGTCGGCCACGGATCTCATATAGATGCCCTGAGAGGAGTGTTTAAAGAAGAGCCCGAAGAGGGTGAGAAAGGCCAGACCGATGATAATGGCGGCGGCATAGACGGGGGGTATGTTGATGTTTCCCAGGGAAATCGACAGACCTGCGGGCAGAAAGTCGGGATAGACGTAGAGATTCCCCCCCCATATGAGGAGCATGAGGCCCTTGAAAATCGCCGCCAGGCCGACGGTGAGCATGATGACGTAGATGAGCGGCTCGCCGATGAGGGGCCTCAGGAAGAGCCGCTCGATGACGAAGCCCAGGACGAAACAGCCTGCCAGGGCGATAATGAATGAAACAATGATCGGCAATTTGAGCCATGACACCAGCGTCAGGAATATGAAGGCGCCGAGGGCCATCAATTCTCCATGTGCAAAGTTCAGGACGCTGGACGACTTGAAGATCATGACGAATCCCATGGCCGCCATGCCGTAGAGAAAGCCGATACTGATTCCATTTACCAACAGTTGTGCAAAAAACTCCATTGTGGGGACTCTCCGTCAATTAAGTGTTAATATGTTTACCTTCGTCTCGATGGTACTGATCTGACCGTCTCGGTATCGAACAGTACCCTTCACTTCCAGATCCTTTTTGCCGCTGTACATCGCCTCGATGAGCTTGATGTAGAGGCCGTAGACGAAACGCCTCCTCACCTTTCCCGTCCGTGTCAGCTCTTCGTCGTCGGCATCGAGCAGCTTGTAGAGGAGTATGAAGTTCTGTATCTTCATGAAATCGGGCAGCTTCGTATTGACCGTATCGATCTCTTCCGTAATCAGTTTCTCCACCTGACCCTGCTGCGACAGGTCGGTGTAGGTGGTATAGGGGATCATCCGCTCTTCCGCCCAGTTTCCCACGTTGCCCATGTCTATATTGATGAGTGCCGTCAGATAGGGACGTCCTTCACCGAATATGACGGCCTCCTTGATGTAGGGACTGAATTTCAGCCGTGTCTCGATGAAATCGGGTGAAAAGGCCTGCCCTTCCTTGTTTCTGATGATCTCTTCCTTGCGCCCGATGATGACCATGTGGCCGTCGTCGTCGAGATACCCGGCATCGCCCGTCTTGAGCCAGCCGTCGGAGAAGGCCGCCTCCGTTGCCTCGTAGTCGTTGTAGTAGCCCCTGAATACCGTGGGGCTGGAGATCAGCACCTCCTGATCATCGGAAATCTTGATATCGATGCCGGGGAGGGATTTCCCCACTGTTTCGGCCTTGACCTCCCTGTCGGGTTGTATCTGGAATATGCCTCCCGCCTCGGTGAGACCGTAACACTGTTTGAGATTGAGGCCTATGGAGCGGAAGAACCTGATGACCTCGGGGCTGATGGGATGCCCTCCCGTGTAGGCGTTGACGAGGCGGGCACACCCCACACGATCGAGGAGGGGACGGAATATCACCGGTGAGGCCAGTGTACGTAATACTCTCAGGTGGAGGGGGACGGGTCTGCCCTTTGCCTCCAGGTCGACGACCTTTCCCCCGATCTTCTCTGCAATGGAAAAGAGTACCCGCTTGACGAAACCGGCATCATCCATCTTGACCCTGATCGACGAGGCCAGGTCTTCCCAGAATCGTGACGAGGTGATGATGACGTGGGCCCCCAGTTCTCGGAAGTCCTGTGGGATCGTCTCGGGGGTCTCGGGGAAATTCATCGCCATGCCGCCCACCAGTGCCGTGCCGGCACCCCACATCTGATCGACGATCCAGGCCGGCGGTGACAGTGAGAGCCAGTTGGTCGTCTCGTTGGCGGGGATCTCTGTGAGCCACCGCTGGGCCATTTCCGCGAAATTGTCGTGAGAGAGCATGGCAAGCTTTGCCAGGCCAGTGGTACCCGATGTCATGATCATGAGGGCGATGTCGTCGTGACGCCCCCTCCACAGTTCCTTTTCGAAGAGCTGCGGTCGTTCCCGGTCCAGCGTTGCACCCAGTTCGAGCAGCGACCGGTAACTCAGGAGCCACTGATTATTCTCATAGGATCGCATGCCCGTCTGATCGATGTAGATCACCTTACGCACATGGGACAGCCTGTCACGCACCTCGAGGAGCTTGTCCACCTGCTCCTGATCCTGTGCCACGACGTAGGTCGCCTGGATACGATTGAGCGTGTTGGCCAGTTCGTCACTGATGGAGGACGTGAAGAGGTTGAGCGTCACGGCACCGACGGCCTGCCCCCCCAGTTCACTGAAGAGCCATTCGGGATGATTATCGGTGATGATGCCGATATTTTCGCCCCGCTTAAAGCCCAGCGATTTCAGTCCCAGTGCCATCTCTTTCGCGTAGCGGTAGTAATCCTCCCAGCTGTACGTCTGCCAGATTCCATAGGCCTTTTCGCGGATCGCCGTCTGCCGTGATCCCAGCCGCTCGGCATGCCGTGCCAGGATCTGGGGGAGTGTCAGGTCCTTGAATTCCCGATCGAGTGTCTTAGCGTCCATTGTCAACCCCGTCTCCGCCCGCTTCCACTGCGCCGTGTGATTCATCACCCAGATATGCCTTGATGACCTCGGGGTTCCGTTGAATCTCATCGGGTGTCCCCTCGGCCAGCTTTTCGCCGAAATTGAGGACGACGATCCGCTCCGATATGGTCATGACGATGGACATATCATGCTCCACGAGTATCATGGTCTGGTTCCACCGTTCATTCAATTCCGACAGGAACCGCACCATGTCTTCCTTTTCTTCCAGCGTCATGCCGGCAAAGGGTTCATCGAGTACCAGGAGGGACGGTTCCAGTGCCATGGCCCGTCCCAGCTCGACGCGCTTGCGCAGGCCGTAGGGCAGAGAACCCACCAGCTGTTTCCTGATGGCCTGCATCTCCAGAAAGTCGATGAGTTCCTCTATGATGTGGCGGTGACGCACCTCCTCGCGGCGAACAGACGGTGAAAAGAGACAGGCCAGGCCGAGGTTGTAGTGACAGTGTACATGACGAGCCAGCAGCATGTTTGACAGCACGGTCATACCCGGGAAGAGCTCGATGTTCTGGAAGGTCCTCCCGATACCGCGATGGATGAGTTCATGCGTGGGCAGGTGTGTTATGTCACGCTTGTTGAAGTAGATCTTTCCCTGCTGTGGCCGGTAGTATCCCGTCAGGCAATTGAGGAGACTGGTCTTCCCCGCACCGTTGGGTCCAATGACTGCCAGGAGTTCTCCCGTATCGATATGGAGATCGACATGGCTCAGTGCCATGACACCGCCGAAGCTCAGGGAAAGATCCACCACCTTCAGATTGGCCTGCTTCTTTGCTATCTGTTCCGAACCGTATATTGCCGGTTCACCGCGGTAGGTCTTCATTATTCACCAATAATCTTTATGTTACCCTCTCCCGGTACGAAGAAATTGGTCTTGGGCGTATATTGCCCATCTTCGTGCACCTGCACGATGCGTGCGGTGAAGGATCCCTCGTGGTTCGTCTTCGAATAGGAAATGGCCGGCACGAGTCCGCCAAAATCCTCGTTATCGAAGGATTCCATCGCCTTGTTGATGTTTTCCCTCGTGATTTTACCGTATTTTTCCTTGGCCCTGATGAATGCACGCTCCATGATCATGCCGACGACGACGCCTTCCCAGTAGGACGCGTCAAAGCTGTCGACGGTCTTGTAGCGCTTCCACAGTTCTTCCATTACCTTCATGCCTTCACTGTTGTCAGACGGAAGACCGCCGGGGAACTGCATCTTCAGACGATCACGAATGAGCCCCTTGCCCATGTCGAAGAAACCAGGATCCGTCGATGTCCATGTCCCGAAGAAGGCGGGCTCATATCCGATTCTGTCAGCTCCCTTGAGCGCCGTGATGATGGCCGCGGGAAGCATCTGCATGAATACGTATTCGGCACCCTTCTTCTTCAGGCGAAGCAGTTCCGTCGTGAGATCGACGGTCTTCGCGGGAAATTCTTCGATGCTCACGATGTCGATGCCGTGCTTTTCCGCGTATTCCTTGCTTGGCGTATGGATGGAACGACCGTAGGCATTGTTGTATGTGAGAAGGCCTACCTTGGGCTTTCCCCCCCCCCTGTGAACTGCCTTTATATATTCGAGGACGGCGTAACAGTCAAGCTGATAACTGCCGAAGGGGAGATACATGTAGCCGATGGGGTCCTGGACGATTTCCCAGGCCGTGGAATAGTTGATGGTTGCTATCTTGTATCGCTGGATAATGGGCTTTGCCGACAGCCCCGCCCCGGCGCTCCAGGTGGCGATCATATCGACGCGGTCACTGACGGCAAACTTTCTCACCGCTGCAATGGCCTCGGCCGATTTATAGGCGGTGTCTACCAGTTTCATCTCTATCTCCCGGCCGTCGACACCCCCCTTTACCTCGTTGACATACTTGAAATAATCCTGCTGTCCCTTTGCATGGAACTGTCCCCATGTGGAAGCGGGACCGGTGAGATTGATGGCCGCCCCGACCTTGATGGCCTTTGCCTGCGATGGCACGGACAGGCAGAGCAGCAGCAGTAGCATAATAAGACCCTGTGTTACCTTTTTCATGATGTATTCCTCCCTTTTGTTGAATAAAAAAAAGCCGCAGAATGATCCACGGCTTCAAAAAGAAGAGCCGTGGACAATCTCTTCGGCCTGCCCACGGCTCATAATCTGTCAAAGATGTAGATGAGCGCTATAGGCAGACCCCCATAAAAAAGCTAAAAAAGCTAAAGAATGCAACATTTCTGCCTATGGTGTATGTACCCATCCGAACTTACTCTCCTGTTTTTCTATGATGAGCTACCATTATAAATTCCTGAAGTCATAAAAGTCAAGAAAAAAATAATTTTCCTTCTTATTTCAGGAATTTGAGGAACTTCATATCAGGCGTCAGTACCACCGTCGTCTTTTCCTTCAGCGAATTCTTGTAGGCCTCGAGACTTCTCAGAAATTCAAAGAATTCCAGGTCCTGCTGATAGGCGTCTGCATAAATCTTGATGGATTGGGCATCTCCCGTACCCTTGAGCTCTTCCGCCTCTTTATTGGCCCTTGCCAGTATGATGGTCCGCTCCATATCCGCCTTGGCAGTGATCTTTTGAGATTCCTCAGCCCCTTCAGATCGGTACTGTTTGGCCTGCCGTTCCCGTTCAGCCCTCATTCTGTCGAATACGTGTTTTTCATTTTGTTCGGGAAGATCGGCCCGCTTGATCCTTACGTCTACGACCTCAATGCCATAACTCTTGGCAAGTTCGTCGGACCTCTTGGTAACGATACTCATAATGTCATCTCTCGTGATCGATACGGTGTCTTCCAGTGTATGTTTACCCAGTTCCACTCTGAGCTGTGCATAGATAATATCATCCAGTCTTGACTGCGCACCCAGTTCGTTTTTAACGGTCTTGTAAAACATCAGCGGTTCGGTGATTTTCCACTTTGCATAATTGTCTACGACAAGGTTCTTCTTGTCCTCCGTCAGGATTTCTGTAGGAGCCGCATCATAGACGAGGATTCGACGTTCGAAATTTACCACCTGCTGTATAAAGGGGACCTTGAAGTGGAGTCCGGGGCCCTTCACACCTTCAAGCGGTTTCCCCAGCTGAATAACTATCGCCTGTTGTGTTTGATCAACGGTATACACCGAGAGGGATACCACAAAAACAACCAGGAACAGCCCTAATATAGTCAGTTTTGCTTTCATCGTAACTTTATCTCCTTCTGATCCCTTTATTTCACCGCTTCTTCAAGCCTTTTGTTCAGGGGCAGGTGCGGTAAAATATTATTTCCAAGGTCCCCATCAATGATGATCTTTTCGACGTCGGGAAGAATCTCTTCCATCGTCTCGATGTAGAGCCGCTTCTCCGTGACATCCTGTGCCATCTTATACTGTTCCAGGACCTGCAGAAATCTGCTCGTATCTCCCTTTGCGGCGATGATCTTCGATTCCTTATAGGCAATGGCATCGTTCGTAATCTGTGCCGCCTTACCTTTGGCCTTGGGAAGTATGTCATTCCGGTATCCGTGTGCATCGTTGATCAATTTTGATCTGTCTTCCTTGGCACTGGCAACATCCTTGAAGGCGGCCATAACCTGCTCCGGTGGATGCGCATCCTGGAGCTGTACGGCCACAATATGTACTCCCGCATCATAACCGTCCAGTATATTCTGGAGGGTTTCCTTCGTATCCTGCTGGACCTGATATTTCCCGGTCGTCAGTATGTCGTCTATGTTGCTTTTTCCGATGGTCCCTCTCATTGCCGCTTCGGCGGCGTCTTTCACTGTCTTGGGTATGTCACTGACATTGAAGAGATATTTGATTGCGTCCTTTATCTTGTACTGCACGATGAAGGTGAGATTGACGATGTTTTCCGCCTTCGTCAGCATCAGGCTTTCACTGGGTACAGCCCTGTTGCGACCGACCTGCCGGTCACCAATGGTCCTGAATCCTACTTCCAGTCTCCGAACCTGTGTGACTATCGGTTTTAATACCGTTTCTATCGGGGTAGGCAGGTGATAGTGCGGCCCCGCCGTCGTCGTGCGTACCGCTTCACCAAATCGTTTCACCACACCTATCTCATCGGGGGCGACAAAATAGATACCCGACAGGAGCCACAGAATCGCGACGATGACCAGTACTGCCGGCATCATTCTGAATTTTTTAAAGAAGGGAATGTTTAAAAAGGGCATCGACTTCTTAAATTTTTCAAAGGCCGCCTTCAGATCGGGCGGCTGCTCTTTTCCCCATGGATTTCCTTCATTTCCATCCCAGGCCATAGTTTCACCTCTCACTTTTTAAACGTATACGGCATGGTAACACGCTCTCATGACGCAGTCAACAGATACTTGTTTTAAATAATTCCTTATGGTACATTGTTCTTACTGACGTTTTTGGGAAACAGGTTTTTACACATCCCGTCAGTCGAGTCTTTTTTACGACACGCATCGTCTTGATCGGACAACGGATAACCATCTAAACCAGAGCACATTCTGTGTCGCTTCGAGTAAGGGAGAGCTATGAATCCTCAAGTATTCAGAGAGTATGATGTTCGGGGTGTCGTGGGCAGTGATCTCGATCACGATTTTGTCCGCGATCTCGGGCGGGCCATCGGGACCTATGCGGGAGCGCAGGGCGTGACGACCATGACCGTGGGCAGAGACACGCGCCTCTCGTCGGAAGAATTCCAGGGCCTCATGATCGCCGGTATTGCGTCTACCGGCATCGATGTGACCGATATCGGTCTCTGCGCCACGCCGATCCTCTACTTTGCCATCAGGCACCTGCAGGCCGGTGGAGGCGTCATGGTGACGGGCAGCCACAATCCCCCCGAGTTCAATGGTTTCAAGATCTGTGTCGGACCCGATACAATCTACGGTGAAGAGATCCAGAAGCTGCGGCATATCATGGAAAAAGGCGATTACCTCAAGGGTGCCGGCACCGTGAAAACCATGGATCTGACGCAGGTATACCAGGATTATCTCTTCGACAATGTCACGGTTAAGTCGGGCCTTCGCATCGCCGTCGACGGCGGCAACGGTGTGGGGGGGCATTTCGCCCTCCCCCTCTTCGAGCGTTTCGGCTGTACCGTCACGCCCCTCTACTGCGACATGGATGGTACCTTCCCCAATCATTTCCCCGATCCGACGGTGGAAGAGAATATCGCCGACCTCATTGCCATGGTCAGGGACAACGATTTGGATGCGGGCATTGCCTTCGACGGAGATGCCGATCGTATCGGCGTCGTCACTGACCGGGGCGACATACTCTGGGGCGACGAACTCCTGATCCTCTTCTCCAGATACATCCTGCAGGAACATCCCGGCGCCGTTATCATCGGTGAGGTGAAATGTTCCCAGAACCTCTACGACGACATCGAACGAAACGGCGGAAAAGGCATCATGTGGAAGGCCGGCCATTCGCTCATCAAGGGCAAGATGAAGGAAGAACAGGCCCTGCTGGCCGGTGAAATGAGCGGCCACCTCTTCTTTGCCGATCGATACTTCGGCTTTGACGACGCCATATACGCCGCGGCACGGCTCCTGGAGATTCTCACCGGGACGGGTGAAAAACTCAGCCATATGCTGTCCGGTCTCCCCCAGACCTTCAATACGCCGGAAATCAGGGTGGACTGTCCCGATGCGATTAAGTTCGAGGTCGTCGAAAAGGTAAAGGAACACTTCAGGGAAGGATACCGGACCGTCGATATAGACGGTATCCGGGTCCAGTTTGACAATGGCTGGGGTCTGGTACGGGCATCCAACACCCAGCCGGTGCTGGTGCTCCGATTTGAATCTCTCACCAGCGATGGACTCGATTCCATCAGAAAACGGGTCGAATCGGTCGTCGAAGACTGCATGAAAGCGACAGATACCGGTTAATTTCCCCGGCAGTGAAAGGGGGGAGTGCCATGTCAAGTTTTTCACAGAAACACACAAAGATAACCAACCTGTACCTCTTCGGCAGGAGTATGGAGGACCTGAAGCCGCGACTGAGGAGACAGGCACGGGGAAAACGTGCTGTCCTCGTCATACCCAGCCTGGCAACGGAATTTACGGAAAAAGAACACCGGCCCGTCTTTGAAAACATCCTGAAGCAGCTCAGCGGTGTCTCATATCTCTACAGGATCATTTTCGGTCTCGACGGTGCCAGCGATGCCGAGGCACATGACCTGGCCGGACTGATCAGGTCTCACGGGATAAAGAATTACATCATTCAACACAACCAGGGCGCCGCATTCACGGCACTGTACCGGAAACTGAATGACGCCGGTTTCGCACTGGAACAGCCGGGCAAGGGGAAGAACATGTTCATGTCCTTCGGCGTGGCACAGTCACTGGGTGCCCAGTGCATCGGCGTCGTCGATGCCGATATCAAGACCTTTCACCGTCGGCAGCTTGACCGCATGTTCTATCCCGTGATCGCCCTCGACTATGACTTTGCCAAGGCCTTTTACCTGAGAATCGGAAACGGTCACATGTACGGGCGTGTCAAGCGGCTCCTCCTCGATCCCCTCCTCCTGGCACTGAAGCGGAAGTTTTCCGATTCGGGAGACGACAAGTTCCTCAGGTTGGTCGATTATCTCCTGGCCTTCAACTACCAGCTCTCCGGTGAGGTCGTCTTTGACACCAGTCTCCTGAAGCGCATGCATTTTGCGACGAACTGGGGTGTCGAGATATTTACACTCATCGAGGTATACCGAAAGGCAAACAATGTCTGTCAGGTCCAGTTTTCTCACGAGCCCTTCGATCACAAGCACCAGCCCGTCTCTCAAGGTGACCGGGAGCGGGGACTCTACAAGATGGCCACCGATATCGTATCGACCATTTTCTCGTCTCTCGTCATCGAAGAGGGACTGGAGATCTCCGATTATTTCATCCAGGACCTGACCATTACCTACCTCAATGTGGCCAATGAACTGGTCAAGAAATATGCCGACAATTCAAACTTTGCCTCACTGTCATACGACCGCAACGCCGAAGAGGCCATGGTGCGCGGCATCTTCAAAGACGCCATCCTCGACGCCGGTGACTACCTGACGTCACCCTACCGCCTGACGGAACGCTTCCTCCGTCTCATCGTCAGTGACAAGAGATTCCACAAATACATAGACGCCGGTCTCGACCGGGACCTCCTGGCCTATGAAAATACCTATCGCAAGCAGTTGTTCGAAGTGCCCCAGACCGTCTCATGGGAACAGATCATCATGAAACTCCCCGGGATTCTTGAAGAAATACGAGATATTGCACGGGAGGAACAGGGACAATATACTGCGGCGAGCCACCCCTGATCACTGTACTGGTGGCTTATGAGACGAGGATGATCCGCAGGTCCATGACATTGGTCATGGTGGGACCCGTCAGCAAGAGGTCACCGATGGCCTGAAAGAAGTGATATGAATCGTTTCGCGCGAGGTAGTCCTCCGCCGCTAGACCCCGCTCCCCCGCCCGCGCAATGGTGCCCCCGTCGGCGACGGCACCGGCCGAATCGGTGGGGCCATCCGTCCCGTCGGTCCCGCCGCTGAGGATGGCCACGCCCGCCAGACCGTCTATCTCCATGGCGGCAGCGAGGGCGAATTCCATGTTTCGACCGCCCAGGCCATCACCCCTGATGGTCACCGTCGTCTCACCGCCGGAGATGATGCAGGCCGGCCTCGCGAGGGGATTCCCCGTGGCGACGATCTCCTGTGCGATGGCCCCGTGGACGCGTGCCACCTCCCTGGTCTCTCCCTCCACACGGGACGACAGGATCATGGTGTTGTATCCCAGCTCAGTGGCACGGTGACGGGCCGCCATCAGTGAGAGCCGCGAACTACCGATGATAACGGGAAAAGAACGTTCAAAGACGGGATCACCCCCTTTGGGTGTCTCCCCTTCCTTTCCCTCACTCCCCCGGACGAGGTAGTCGCGGACTCCCGCCGGTACACTGTCGGTAAGGTTGTATTTCCCCAGGATCTGCAGGGCATCCTGAAAGGTGCTCCCGTCGGGAACTGAGGGACCCGAGGCGATGACATCGAGGTCGTCTCCGATGACGTCGGACAGTATGGGTGTCACCAGCGTGGCGGGATAGGCGGCCTGCGCCAGTTTCCCCCCCTTGATGCCCGATATGTGTTTCCTGATCGTATTGATCTCGTGAATGGTGGCGCCGCACCTGAGGAGCTGCTGCGTGGCGGCCTGTTTGTCGGCCAGTGACAGCCCCGTCACGGGGAGGGGCATCAATGCCGATCCGCCCCCCGAAATGAGGCAGAAGACGAGATCCCTGTCACCGCAGCCGTCGAGGAGGCCCACGATCTCTTCCGTCGCTGCGATACCCGCCTCGTCGGGAAGGGGATGACCCGCCTCGTTGATGGATACACGATCCAGTGAAAGGCCATGGCCGTATTTCGTGGTGACGGCGCCCCCCCTGATCCTGTCGCCCAGGATACCTTCAAGGGCCTTCGCCATGGCTGCCGAGGCCTTTCCCGCCCCGACGACGAATATCCGTTCAAAGTGCCGGAGATCGAAGGTATCGTCACCGGCCGTCAGTTGTTCGTCCTGCAGACGGATCATGCGACGGATCGCCTCACCGGGATCGGCGGCCCTGAGACCGTAATCGAAGATATCCCTGATGTGTGAACGAAGGTTATTCATCGATCTCTCCTCTCTGTCCCGTGCGATGTTCACGGGGAAATCTCTCGCCCTTCAGTCCGGCAGCCCCCGATTTTCGACAGAGCCTGCCATGGGCTCACTGTTCGGACTTGCTCGTTACATCCCGCTTGATCGTATCGACGGCATCCATGAGTGTGGCAAAGACATTCTCCCGGAAATCGCCGGCCACGACGACATACATGATGTCGTCACCGGGGAGGAGTACCCCCTCATGCACCTCGGCGAGCACCTCGATGATACCGGGACGCCCTTTGAGCCCGGCGAGTATCTCCGCCAGTTTCTCCCTGTCCGCCCTGACTTCCAGCCGTTCCACGGGACTCCCGTCCCGGGATGTCGCTCTCACGACACCGTTGTGACAGAGTATCATCCCCGCCTTGTGATAATCGGGATGGTCCTTCACCCCTTTGATCAGATCGCTCATATCCATGATAGCTTCCCCCTCTTCAATGCTATGCACTACTATATCTCATATTGTGCCATTTGGCTATAGGATTGGGTGCACGATGGTGATCTTCACGCGAGAAAAGCGGGTGTGGCGGTCCATCAATTTTTATTGACTGCCGGAACGTGGTGTGAGAAAAACAACCATGCGCCGCATGAGAAAGAGACAGAAAAAACTCCTCAAACTGGGTGATTTTCTCCAGAGGGCACTGAAACGGAGAAAGATCCTCCTCGATATGGCCGACGGTTCCCTAGTCGAGACCTGGAACAAGGCAGTGGGAACGGGTATAGCGGCACAGACATTCCCCTTCAAATTCAAGAACAAGACACTCTTCGTCAAGGTCTCCAACTCCACATGGATGCAGCAGCTTCAATTCATGAAGCAGGACATCATCGCCAAGGTCGCCCCCGCCTTCACAGACAAGACGATAAAAAACATCTATTTTTCCATCGGGACCATCCCGCAACCGCAGAGAGAGGAAACAGACGATGGATCGGGTCCCGACGCCTATCCGCTGAAGGCACGTGACAGGAGACTCATAGCGGAAAGCATGGCGTCCATTCAGGATGAGGAACTGAAAGTCATTGTACAGCGTGTCATGACCAGGGAGATCATCAAACGACGAATTGCCGAGGACGAGAAATATCGCTGAGGAGGTTCTTCATCTCGGTGCCATATTCCCCTGTTTCGGTGTAGATAAAGAGCGGCGGCATCACCAGCAGTTCCTCCCCTCCCCCCTTGACGCCGTCGACCAGCATGAATTCACCCCTCGATGACGGGTTCGAGTGAACCATCCGCAGTTTCTTCGGCTCTATCCCCTTTTTCCGCAGGGCATAGAAAAGACCGGCCCCGCGCGCTGCCGGATATATGAGGAAGACCGTTCCCCCCTCCCTGAGGAGATAGACGGCGGCGGTGAGAAAATCGGTAAGTGATCCCCGTAATTCATGCCGCGCCACGGCCCGTTCGTGATTCGGATTGATCCGTCCCGAATCGAGCTTCCGGTAGGGTGGATTGAAGACCACCGTATCCATGGTTCCCGCCTCGCATATATCGCCTATCTTCTTTACATCGCCATGGTGAATCCTGATCCTCTCCTGCAGGTCATTGAGACGGACAGTCCGTTGCGACATATCGTACAGGGACTCCTGTATTTCCACGCAGTCGATGCTGGCCGTCTTGTTACGATGGGCAATGACAATGGAAATAATGCCGCTTCCCGATCCCAGATCGGCGATGCGACTGCCCTCCCCGATCGTCACAAAATGCGCAAGGAGGATGGCATCGACGGAAAACCGGTACCCGCTCTTTTTCTGTATAATTTCGATTTTATTGTCGAAAAATGCATCCACCGTCTCATCGTCGAGAATCATGATTACTCCAAAAATAGGGACAGCGCCCATTTTTTCGCCATCTTCCCTCTGTCCCCGCCAATCTATCCGAAGAAGCGGGCCTTGAATGTCTCCCGTGCGTTATCGGCAATCTCGTATGCTTCGAGGACATAGTCCCTCAGTTGCTCGCTGGAGAGGGTCCGCGAAAAATTCGATGCCAGTGATTTATAGCTTGCCTTGTTCCAGTTGATTGCATCCCGTGTGGTCTCATCCATGTCGTCGTAGAGGGGCGTCCCCGGCAGGGGCACATAGCAGTTGATGTCGAAGAGGTCCGCCTTGACGGTTCGCATCAGTTCCAGTGTCTTCCTGATATCCTCTTCGTCCTCATCGGGCAGACCGAACATGACGGAGGCCATCGATATGATACCGTTGTCGTGCACCATTTCACTGACGTGACGTATCTGGTCGGTGCTGATGCCCTTATTGATGGATGCGAGCACCCGTGAGCTGCCCGATTCCAGGCCGAAGTAGAGGCCAAAGCAGTTCGATCGTTTCATCAGGCGGAGCATATCCTCCGTGATCGTGTCGTATCGAGCCGTACACCGCCACATGAGCCCAATGTCTTCGGCTATCATATGCTCGCAGAACTCTGTGAGATATGCCTTGTCGAAGGTAAAGGTCCCGTCGCTGAAATCGATGAAGAGGGGCCGGTATGTATCCTTCAGCAGCTTGAGCTCACTGATGACGTTTGCCACGCTGCGACGGCGAACCCTTCTCCGCCACATGCGACGATCGGAACAGAAGGCACAGCGGTGGGGACACCCCCGCGCCGTCAGGACATAATGAGTCTTATAGATGTTATAATCGCAATCCATCACCAGGTCACGCGCCGGAAAGGGGAGAGAGTCGAGATCCTCTACCATGGGGGCCTCTTCCGTGCTGACCACCTCTCCCGAGGCGTTCCGATATGCGATGCCGGGGACGTCAGACCAGTTGGTCGTGTCGCTTCGTATCGTCTCCATGAGTCTTAACAGAGGGATTTCCCCTTCCCCCCTGACGACGAAATCAACATGTGGATTCTTCATGACATCACTGGGACAGAAGGTGGCATGATGACCGCCGGCGATTACCTTGATAGTACTGTCGATCTCCTTAACGAGACGGGTTAATTTTTCAATGACATTTTTTGTCGGCGTGAGATAGGTAAGACCCACTGCCTTTGGCTGAGACCGCTGTATGATATCTGAAATCTTTATCCACACGTCGTGCGAGTCGTCGGCAAGGGCATGTTCATAGTGTTCCTGGCCCCGTGCGTAAATGCCCATATCCATATCCATGATATTGCCCGCACCGAGACCGAGCAGCAGATCGCATGTCAAAACGGCCGTGTCGAGTCCCGCGTCATTGAGATAGGCAGACAAACTGGTCAGACTGAGGACATATCCACAGTCAACTCCAATATTCTTCAGGCTCTTGTAGGGGGGATCAATCAGCAGAATATCCATACAACACTCTCCTTATCAGACTGTTCCCAGCGACGGATTCGACCACTGGACTGTCTCTTTCAATTGTAAACGATTATCCGTCCCGGTTGTGAACTGAGCAGCAACTCACACTGTATACGGGGCCATACTTAAGGATAAATATATGTCCCTGTCAAGGAAATAGTGACGCGAAAGAGGATGGCACATATGACCGTTCAGGTTCACGAAAGGGGCAGTTGTGGCTTGACTCTTCGTCTCTTTGGCGGTACCCTGTGACCGCTTAACATTCTTTCAGGGACAGGGAGACATGACACCCGCCGTCAATCAGCTGAAAAAGGCCGGGATCGCCTTTACGCTCCACCACTATGAGCACAGCCCCGCATCCACGTCTTATGGTGAAGAGGCGGCCGCCCGGCTCGGCGTCAGCGAAGACCGCATCTTCAAGACACTGATGGTTTCACTGGACAAGCGGTCGCCGGCCGTCTCTATCGTCCCCGTGTCGGGAAAGCTCAATCTCAAGGCATGTGCCGCGGCGATGGGCGCAAAAAAGGCGGCCATGGCCGATCCGAAGGAGGCCGAACGGGTGACGGGCTATGTCCGGGGCGGCATCAGCCCGCTGGGACAGAAGAAACAGTTGAAGACCGTCATAGACAGCAGCGCCCTGGAATGTGAGACGATATACGTCAGCGCCGGGAAGCGGGGCCTTCAGATAGAGCTTGCGGCCCGTGACCTGGCAGGACTCACCGGGGCCGTCTTTGCCTCCATATCGTCGTAACTGGTGCCTACGCCCCGGTAGTGACGTTACAGGAACACCCCTCCCCCTGCCCTCTCAGCGGTTTCACCCAGTTGTAGATGACCAGCACGATGAAAAGGATGGACGATGCCGTGTGGATGATGCCGTGTCCTTCGTTGCCCTGCGATGCCACCCATCCGGCGATATCCATTCCCATCCACAGATAGAGGACGTTGGTCGCATAGCCGATGGCCAGGGAACAGACCACGATCGACAGGATATAGATGACCGTCACCTTTTTCCCCAGCAGTCTGGTCACCACCGTCAGTGTGGCGATGTTGGTTGCCGGCCCTGCCAGCAGCAGGACGATGGCGGCGCCGGGCGACATCCCCTTCAGTGCCAAGGCGGCGGCTATCGGTGTCGATGCCGTGGCGCAGATATAGAGGGGAATGGAGATTACCAGCATGACGACCATGGGGAAGATCCCGTCACCGAGATATGCCGACACAAAATCGGGAGAGAGGAACGACGATATGACGCCGGCGATCAGTATTCCCACCACGAGCCAGCCGGCAATGTCACTGAGAAGATCGGTGAAGGCATAGGTGATGCCCCCGTGCAACCGTTGCCACATTGTTTGTTTCTTCGGAGTAACGGCACCGCATTGGTTTGGACGGGGTACTCCCACGGGCCCCTTGGGTTCCACTGCTTCATGCCTGTCCGTGAGATTGACGAAGGTCCCCGCGCACACCGCCGTCACAAAGGCCGCAATGGGCCGCAGGATGGTCATAACCGGATCGAGCAGGGCGTAGGTAATGGCGATGGAGTCGACACCCGTCTCGGGCGTCGATATCAGAAATGAGGCCGTGGCCCCCTTGCTGGCCCCCTGTTTTTGCAGTCCCGCGGCGGCGGGTACGACACCGCAACTGCAGAGGGGGATGGGGATACCGAGGAGTGACGACTTGACAACGGTGACAAATGAATTTTTCCCCAGATGTCTTCCTATGAATTCATCGGGTACCAGGGCCTTCAATATCCCCGCCATGAAGAATCCGAAGAGGATGAAGACCGATGATTCCTGTAATATATGCCACGATGAGTGGACTATGGGTACAATGAACGACATAGGTGATGCTGTTATCTTATCCTTCCAGTGCCCTGACTATGCTGCAATCGGCTATGGCGGTCTTACCGCTGCATTGCGACGCTATTGTTTCCAGCGATTGTTTCATATCCTTCAGGTACGCTATTTTCCCATCGATTTCGGTGATCTTCCGTTCGGCCTTTTCCTTGACGACGAGACATGATGATCCCCGGTTCACACAGAGGTCGAGGAGTTCCCTGATCTCTTCCAGTGTAAAGCCCATCTGTTTCGCCTGACCGATGAAACGCATGCGTGCCAGTGTATCGGGCGTGTACTGCCGGTATCCCGACCTGCTGCGCTCCGGTTCGGGAATCAGTCCGCGACGCTCATAATATCGAATCGTCTCGACGTTGACACCGGCTGCCCGGGCCAGTTCTCCTCTTCGTAACGCCTCCATTGATACACCTCACCCTCTCCATACACCCTGTACCATGGTACGGAGTCAATACATTTTTTTCGCCCTTACAGGAGATTTTTACCGGCAGGTCAGGGGAGAGGAATGCAGCAGGTCGATCCCCTCCAGCACCGTTGTGACGATGGTTCGGCGGAGTTGATCGATAGCGGGATAGTATCCCCCCGTCCCCACGCCGGCATGCTGCCTGTTCGTCAATAATATAATCACGATTTTGGTCTGTGGCATGACGACGACGTTGCATCCCGTGAAACCGGTGTGCCCGAAGGTCCCTTCCGGCGCGCCCTCGGCCCTGATGAAACGGGGATTACGCGACCAGCCCAGGCCGCTTTGGAGAAAGGCCGCCACCGTTTCGGGCCTGATATATGCCTGTTTCCCCAGTGATCCCCCGTTGATGAGGAGATCGGTGAGAATCTTCAGATCGTCGACGGTGGAAAAGAGTCCCGCGTGACCGGCGACGCCGCCATGGGCGTAAAAGGCGTTGCCGTCATTCACCTCGCCCCTCAGCGTGTACCGCCGCCATTTCTGAAAGGCGCCGGGATCTTCATCACAGCGATCCTCGAAGGAATCATCGGCCACGGTGCGCCGCTCGAAGGGGTTCCCGTGAGAGGTGGCCACCAGTTTTTTATACCCCCTGTCGAGGGGATTAAAGGTCGTACGGGCAAGTCCCAGCGGCTCGTAGAGATTTTCCGCCAGGTACCGGTCCAGCGATGTCCCGGTGATCTCCTCTATGAGATATCCCAGTATCATGAACCCCAGATCGCTGTAGTGCCGCACGCTGCCCACGGGATATCGCAGGGGAAGTGTGCTGATATAGGCGAGGGACTCCTCCCTGTTTGCGGCATGATAGTAGACCGGCTTCCAGGAGGCGAGGCCCGCCCGGTGCCTGAGCAGGTGCCTGATCCTGATGTTCCGCTTTTCTCCCGCGGCGAAACCGTCCAGATAGGTATGGACGAAGTCATCGAGGGCGATCTCTCCCCTGTCGACGAGGAGCATGATACCGAAGGTGGTGGCAAAGACCTTCGTCAGTGAGGCGACATCGAAGAGATGATCGGGAGACATTGCCTCCGGGCGCGGGAGCTCCACGGGGCCGTAATCATATCTCCGGGCATGGCCGTAGGCCCTTCGGTGGAGGATGACACCCTTTTCGGCGACGAGGAGGACGGCACCGGGAAACAATTCCTTCTGCAGGGCCTCTTCTACGAATGCATTCAGTTTTTGTGAGAGTTCGGATTCACCGCTAGAGGGCTTTTGAAACTTGATTCCTGCATAAGCCAGGACAAGGATAATACACGCGACGATCAGGACATATATATGCTTTCTTTTCATCGGCCCTGCCCTTTGTGAACTGAACAACGAGAGCATTCCCCACAACAGGTAGCGTGGAATCTCCGATTATCAGTCAACCATCGTGTCTGTCATGCCGGACAGTGAAAGGGGGAGAAATACATAGATATGTTCCATCGCCGGAGTACCAATAACAACCGGCAGACTCATGTCCGGTGTAAACTCAAAAAGAAATGGTGAAACCTGATTCCTTTCCGGTCAGATGACGATGTGCAGTAATTACACGTTCTCTCGAGAAGCCATAAGATATTGGGTGAACCTCACCATCTCACTGTCGAGCACGGCAACAGTGGAGGGACGTTTATCAAAGGTTTCCGGTTTATAGCGCCGCATGAGATCATCGATCATATCGACGGAAAAATCTTCCCACTGTAAGATATCCCCCAGTACACGTTCGAAATTTGTGGGATATCGTTCTGCCATCCGGCGAAATGGCATGTCGGATATGGGATCCGATTCCAGATATCCCCGGATAATGTCTTTGATCTTATGCCTGCTTGTCCAGCCGCCCAGGTGTACATCGGGATTTTTGAATATATTAACGAACAGGCTCCATTCTTCCAGGAATGTGATACCGTCAAGAGGATCACACAGCATCCCCACATCGGGATGCTTCAGCAGGGGTTCTGGAAAATCTGTTTGGGGTAGTTGATACACCGTTCCATACTCCCGTTTATATGTTTCGGCCTTTGAAAGCCCCGTGTGGGGGTCCTTTTTTTTAAACATCCTATACTGTAAATATTCCCGATACTTTTCAACAATTTCACGACCGGAACCGATCAGTTCATCGGAACCAAAATAGTCGATAAACTCATCATAATCTTTCCGTACCAGCTCCTTGCTTTTCTTCAGTTTTTCGTCATTATCTTTAAAGGCCATCCGGGGATATCGATTCTGAAGCTTTATGGCGTCACCGTAAATACCGCCCTTTTCTTTATCGCTTCCATCACATGGTATCTTGATGACAATTCCGGAGAAGACATGATAATCCCGGACGGGAACGATCCGCGCTATCATAAAATCGCCGATCTCAAGGGAAATCTCATCTTCAATCGAAATGGTGGGATAGACGATATATTTCCGCTCATTGATGAGATTTTTCATGTGAAATACGCCTGATCTTTTTCCCTTTATTTCGAATATTCCATTGATAACGTCCCGCCATCCGAGGATCATATTACGTACGTCCCCGCTCATAAGATCACCATGAACCTCAACGAATCTGTCTGGAAAGGTACCCCCCGATTCCGACTTCCATTCCAGGACATACCAGTCGAGGAATGAAGCGCCGTATTCCTCTTCCATAACTTCAAAAGTTTCGGAATACTCAGATTTTGCGTTATCGTATTCTTTACTGAATTGGGGATTCGTGGCAAAGTTTATCAATGCGCCCTTGATATCCCCGACACGATCCAGTTGCTCTCTTGAAGGACAATCTGTTTCTCTCTTCAGTGGATCTTTCAGCACGTTCAAGTCAACCTCACCTTCATCGAATACGTTATCATCCTCTTCATCAACCATGAAAAGAGGTTTTCCATCAATCCCGAAGAGATCGAGATCAATGCTGTCCACGTCATTTGGAGCCAGCATACGCATCCATACAGTGTAATCCTTTGGAAGTTTAATACCCCATTTCTTCGCCCAGACGACACCCCCGTGTATGAGCGATGACGCACATGACGGTTCGCATGACTCCAGCGACATATCATCATCGGCGCTTTTTGCTTTAATCTCTTCAATGTCGTCCGACGTAAGTCCATAATCCCCCCAGGCATCTTTGAGACCGAAACCACTCAGATCGACAAGAAAGGCCGACATCACGAGCCCTGTCGGGGCGTCTCTGACGATGAATATTGTCGCCATCTTCATCTCCCGCCAGTTCTCATTAATCAGGCAGGAGTGGAGTGGGTGTTGATATCTCAACGCCTCCGCGAGGAGCGGATCACGGCGCAGGATGGCGGGCATTGCCGCCCTTTTTGCCCGCTCTTTTTTCAGTTTCTGTTCCTTCTTCTTTTTTCGTTTGTCATCTTTCCTCTGCCGTGCCACCATTTTCTATCCTTTCATATTTTCGCACTATTCCCTTTGGAATTCCCGGCACAAAACCAAAAGACCGACATATCTGCGAATCTCTACGCAACATGCCAGGAAATGTAGCGTCTGAAAAAATCCGTCGTCTTTACGTAGATTCGTTTCCTGTAGGTATTTTCCTGTTTTTCCCTCTTATCGACGAGAAAGCCGAAGTAGACACCGAAACGCTCAAGCACACGCAATTCAATGCAGTAGCCGGCGATTTCACGAGCCGGCATATAAGTCTCGTAAACCTCTTCCAGCACCTGTGGATAGGCGTCAATCAGGCAATCAGCGATGACCCTTCCATCGACATAGGCCATCGCCTTCTTTTTACAAACATAGAGTGAAAAGAGGAAGGATTGTTGTACGATATAAAAATCAGAAAATCCATCCTGAAAAGCCCAGTTGAATTCTATCGTGAATATCTTCAACAATGTCAGATAATGCGCACTGCCAAACCCTTCGTCAACTATCTCCCTTCCTTTCTTCGTAAGGCTGAAAACTCCCTTTCGTTTCTTCATCCAGCCGCACATGGTGAGAATATGACGAAGCGACAATATCACACCCCCCTCTTCTTCGGACCGTATCTTTCTGAACCAGGGATATTTTGCACCATCGTACATCTTTCCTGCCAGTTCTCTGGAAAATGCAAGGGCCATATTCCCCTTTTTTGTGGCTCTCACAGGCTCATGTGCCGCAAGGGCCTTTAAGAATACCTGGACATGCACAACCACCGGTATCGCCTGAAAGGCGTCCGGAGACAATTCTGTATTGAATTCAAGGATATCCGACGTTCCATCATAGGGACTGTGAAGTATCCGGTGCATCTGTTCAGGGCTTAGCCCGAGAAACCCCTGAACCGGTTCACGATTCCTCCCCTCCATAAAGTTCTGCAAAAACTCGTTGGCATCATCGATGGAATCAAAATCCCTACCCGCCATTTCTTCCCTGATATCATCGAAGAGATCCTGCATCATGCCCTGACTTCTCGACAAATCATCTCTGCCCATGCAGCAATATTTATACTTCTTCCCTGAACCGCAGGGACACAACTCATTTCTCCCTATTTTCGCCATAATCATTCCCCCGATTTGTTCGTAAAAAAATGTCTTTCAATTCAGCGTGGCGGAATAGAGCGGATTGCCGACATTTTTTCTTGTTCCAGGGCTCATGCAACTCTGACCCGGCTGTATGTGAACATAGAGCAAACATGAAGTCTTTTCCAGTTTTTTGTGCAGCCGCGCCAGATAGGCCTACTGGGATGCAGAAGATACGTGCGGCTCAGATTGAAGCTCCCCGCAACAAGTTGCGGGAAATCTCCGACTGACAAGGAAATTTTTTATAAAATATTCCCTCGCTATTCAGTTCAACAAATATCATCGCCCCGATGAGGCATTCAGTAAATACAGAACGTGATATAATCGACGGGGTGAGCGTAACCCCTATCGGGGATTCGTGGTTGTAGGCACGGGTTCACCGGCAGGACACTGCACGGTGGGCCGACGCGGCGCCTTTCAAAAAGACGCAAGCCCATAGGATCAGCCATCCCAACGGCACCCGCGGTATCAGCACCAATCCCTATGCTACTACGGGAGGCCGCCGGTCGAACCAGGGCTTCGCCTGTTCCAGCTGGGCCGCCAGCCGGAAGAGTGTCGCCTCGTCACCGAACCGCGCCATGAAATGTACACCGCAGGGGAGCCCCTCCTCCGTCCAGTGAAGGGGGACGGACATGGCGGGCTGACCGGTGAAGTTGGCCAGCTGCGTGAAGGGGGTCTTGGAGAGGTTCTTGACGGCGAGCTTGTCCGTTATGCCCGAGAGCTGCAGCAATTTTCCCAGTCCCAGTGTGTTCACGACGGTCAGGAGCGCCCTTTCCGCGGGTTTCGGCTGCAGTTCCCCGATCCTCACGGGGGGATAGGCCACGGTGGGCGTGAGATAGAGGTCATAGGTCTCATGGAAGCGTCCCATCACCCGGGCGGCCGTACCCCACTGGCGCATCTGTTTGACAAAATAACCAGCCGAAAAGGTGCGCCCCAGGAGTCCCAGTGTCCATGTCAGTGCCTCCACGTCGTCCTTTCGTACCCTTCTCCCCAGCAGGGGAGTCAGCTCCTCTATATCGGCTGCTATCTCCGCCATATACATGGCGAGATAACTCTGCGCCAGCGCGGTGCCGTCGATATCCGGTCGGTTCTCCTCGACGCTGTGTCCCAGTGCCTCAAGTAACTTCGCCGCCGCCTCGACGGCCCTGACGCACTCGGGATGGACCTCCGTACCAAGGGGAGAGACCGTATTGAAGGCGATTCTTAATGCCCCGGGATCTCGTGCCACCTCTTCCAGATAGGGACGCTCCGGCACGGGAATGACATAGGGGGCGCCCACATCGGTCCCGCAGGTGGCATCCAGCACGGCCGCGCTGTCCCTGACGGAACGGCTCAGCACGTGTTCAACGACGGCACCCTGCCAGATGGCCCCATGCTCAGGGCCCGTGGGATTTCGTCCCCGCGTCGGTTTGAGACCGAAGAGGGCACAACATGAGGCGGGGATGCGGAGCGATCCCCCGCCGTCACCCCCCGTGGCCACGGGCACCATGCCGCCGGCGACGGCCGCCGCCGATCCGCCGCTGGAACCGCCGGGCGTGTGATCGTAATTCCAGGGATTTCGTGTCGGCCCGTGCAGCTCCGGTTCCGTGACGCCCATGAGGCCGAATTCGGGACAATTGGTCTTCCCCATGATGACGAGGCCCACCCGCTTCAACCGCTTGACCAGTTCACAGTCCTCGGCGGGAATATAATCCCGATAGGCCCTGCTGCCGCCCGTGAGGGGTACGCCGGCATAGGCCGCGATCAGGTCCTTCAAGAGAAAGGGGACGCCCGTGAAGGGTCCCTCGGGGAGACCCTTTTCAATCTCCTTCCGTGCCAGATCAAATATCGGTGTCGTTACCGCGTTAATCCGGGGGTTTACTCTTTCTATCCGGTCAATCGCCGTTTCATATATCTCTGTCGGCGACAGTTCCTTTTCCCTGACAAGCGCCGCCAGTCCCAGCCCGTCGTACTGGTCGTATTCCTTAAAGTTACCCATGAAGTTTCCCTCCCTTCGGGATGTCACACAAAGAGTCTCCGTCATTCTGCCCCGCCATTCCTCAAATCACATTTTTTACATCATTATCAGCTATAAACTCGAACGATAAAATAGGCAAGCACTTTTCACCGGTCCCTGCACCGGGCAGTGAGACCGCTGACCATTCCCCCGTCCGGGCCTCTGAAAGGTCTGGATTTTTGTTCATGACGGGTGATACAATGGGACAGATCTGTCCGGCAGGGGGCAGCATTGTTGCATTCACAAACGAACCACAGACGATCACCAACGCTCTTCCCCGTCAGCACGCTGACGTGGGACCGGTTCATCTATCCCCGGGCGTCGCGGAGCGACCGGACCGTCAGCGCCTATGTGGAGGCCCTGGCAACGGGCGCCTCATTCCCGCCCATCATAATCCAGCGGGTCTTCAACTATCCCTGCGGCGATACGACAACAGAAGCGACCATCATCATCGACGGCATCCACCGCTGTGTTGCCTTCCGTGAACGGGGGATCACGGAGATCCCCGCCATTGCCTGGAAAGACGAACCCCTCGATTATGAAAAGCACAAGACGGCGCTCCTCCTCCAGTCTGCCCGGTGCAACACCACCCACGGCGATCGCCTCAGCGCTGGGGACAAGAAACGAGTCGCCCGTGATATCGCGTCGGATGACCATGCATGCCGGTGGACGGAAAAAGCCCTGGCGGACCACCTGGGAGTCACCCAGCAGACCGTCCACACCTGGATCTTCGATATCCGTGCCCGTCAGAAATCGGGTCGCGACACCGTCATCCTCCGCCTGAGCCGCATGGGGTGGACACACGACGAGATTTCCACTGTGGTGGACATGAGTCGGGGCAGGATCACTCAAATTGTTAATAATACAGATTTTGGTAAAATTAACAATTTGCTCTCCCGTGGCCACGACATGGACTATATTGCCCGTCATTACAATATGGACCTTGCTCTGGCCTGGGCACTGCGGCTGGAGGGGCAGACTGACCAGGAGAAATTCAGGGCACTGGGCTGGGGACTTCGCACCTGGGACCAGTGGAACTTCAATGAGTGCGACGAACGCTTCGGTGACGACTGGCCGGGACGCATACCGGCCCAACTGGTGGCCCACACACTCTTCTATTTTACCCTGCCGGGAGACCTCGTCCTCGATCCCATGGCGGGAGGGGGTGTGGTCCCCGATGTGTGCATGGCCTTCCAGCGGAAGTGCCGGGCCTTCGATATGGCACCGGCAGACAATCGGCCCGAGATTCTTCGTCACTTCTGGAACCCACAGGATTTACAGTGGCCCAGGCACGAAGGCCGGACTTGATCTTCTTCGATCCCCCCTATTTTACCAAGAAAGAGCGTGAATACCGTGAAAAGGCGGGTGCCGGGACCCCTCCCCTGTCGTCATATGCGCGGGAAGACTATATGGGTTTTCTTGAAGGTTTCTTCATCCTGGCCCGTGAACATGCAAAGGAGGGGACGAAAATGGCCTTCCTCAATGCCGATTGGCGGGACTTTCAATCCACACCGGCAGCACAGGAAGACCCGGATAAATCCATCACCATATTCGACTACCACCGGCTCCTCTCCCAAACGGGCTGGCAGACGACCCATCGAATCGAGTGCCCCCTCTCCACGGAACGCCTGACGGGAAACGAGGTGCAGAAGATGCAGGAGAAACGCATCCTGGGCACCGTGGGCAGGACCCTCCTCATCGCACAGAGGACATGATACGGCAGGCAGGTCTCTGAGCGGAGGTACACAGTGTAACCATACAACGTGAAGGTGTTACCACATTTTTGAAAGTAATGGATGAACAGTGCACCGGCATGTCAATCACCGATTGTTCATAGAAGTCGAGGTCTTGTGTAAAAGGACTCCTGTGGTAGCTTCCAAGTGGTAATGTGAAGGAGTTATCGAAGAAAAATGATATGCGCTGCCTATTGGCTTTATCTACAAGTGCTTAGCCGAAGCAGACCCACTTGGCACCTGATTATTTATTGAATTCATCGGGGGCGTTCGTTTTGATTTTGTAGCAGCTTTCGATCGGAATTCAGCAGGCGAACATAAGAGAAAATGAGAGTGACGTCAGCAACTTGTACACCTACCTATACGTAACATATTCTGTATTCTCTATTGATAATAGTATGTTACGTTATGTTTAAGATTTCATAGTTTCATTCTTCCGTCAAGGATTATCTGTATTGGTAGCAGTTCTCTGCATAATCACCTCCATAGCTTTATAGTAATCCCTCTGTACTTTGAGGTTCGATATCCGGCAGTACCGTTGGGTTGTCCTGATAGAGTTATGCCCCAAGAGATCCTGGATGGTAGAGAGAGCAGCATCTGCATTCAACATCTGGGTTGCCATTGTATGACGAAGATGGTGACAGGTTATTCGTAACCCTGTTTTGCGGGCATAATATTCCATCCGTTTCTGGATGCCGCGAATGGACAAAGGGTGGCCGGTATACGTCCCTTTCTCTACAAGAAAAACCTTTTTTGTTTTATTGGCAGGTCTTACCCTGAGATATTCCAGGAGTGCATGGAGGGCATCGTTGCTGAGATATACAATCCGATCTTTTGCACCCTTGCCATCCTGGATAAGCAACATCCTGCGTTTCAGATCAATATCACCGAGGGAAAGATGGGCCACTTCTTCTACTCGCAGGCCGCATCGAAGCATGAGCGTGAACATGGCCTGATCCCTGCGTCCTTTCAGATGATTGAAGAGGATCTCTATGTTTTCTTCTCTGAGATGTTTTGGAAGCCCCCGGGAAAGCTTCATGATATTCGGTTTCCTGACAGGGTTTGTAATCGGTATCCCCTCTTCTTCCGAAAGGTAGTGATAAAATTGACATATACTGTTGAGATAACAGTTTATCGTCTTCGGCTGTAACCGTCTGCCGAGGAGATAATCCATATAGGCAACAATCTTCCCGTATGTGGTCTTCTCGATCGGCACATCAAGCCAGATCACATACAGTTTCAGGCCGTTCAAATAGTTCTTAACAGTGTTGGGTGAGACGTTCCTTCTCTTCAAGAAACGTCTGTATCTGATGATCGCATCGGTAATGTCCATCGATCTCCCCCCTTTCTATGATCGTCATGGCTCTGAAGTACTCTTCCTCTCTGGTCTTGTCCGTGAGCCGTGCGTAGCGCCGTGTGACATCCAGAGACGTATGTCCCATCAGTGGCTGGAGACATTCTATCCGCATGCCGGCATTTAACAGTTCACTGGCAAAGGTATGACGAAGTGCATGAAGGGAGTATCCCTTATGGGCAAGACCGGCTTTTGTGAGATAATCTACAAACATCTGACGAGCGGTGCTGTATGACATGTGTACCTTGCCTTGGGCGTAAAAGAGAAACTCTTTATGGGCGTCTCTCATCGTGAGCCATGCCTTCAATGCACCAACTGCATCATCGCTGAGACACACCACTCTCCCGATCCGGTTCTTCTCCCCCTCGTAAATATCTATCCTTCGATCCCTGAGGTGAAGATCCGGCATCGTTGTGTTGAGTAACTCTCCAATTCTCATCCCCGTTCTAAGAAGCACCGTGATCATGGCCCGGTCTCTCGTATTGTCGATAACAGAGAGTAACTGTTTCACATCGTCCGTATCCATGGCTCGTGGCAATGTCTCCGGTTTTTTCAGGCGAATCCTTCGTGCCAGAACTGCAGCGTTGACGATGCCTGCATCAATCGCATAACCCAGAAAGGCATTGACGCAATGCAGCCTCGTCCGAACCGTCGATAACATCAACCCTCGATCCTGCTCATGCTCAATAAAGGCTTCAATGTCATGCTTGGTAATCTCTTCCAGACGAGTCTTTCCTGAATCCCGCACAATGGTGAGAAAGATATGGATCGCTACCAGGTTACTGGCGTATGTTCTCGGTCTGAAGTTCCGCCGGTACATGTACCAAAAATATTCCTTCACATGTTCTTTGCCCGGCAGATCCCAGCCGGAAAGATGGTGCAGTGCCCGGTGAAGCGCTTGTATCTTATCATCCAATGCAAGATAGAAGGACTTTGCTAAGGACTTGTTCGTTGAAATGTCTATCGTCTTCAGTTCCATCACTACCTCCTTTCCTATTAATCGATAGGAAATACAGATAGATGATGAACCTAAGACAATTATTTTGCAATCATCAGTTTGTTACGTATAGCACCTACAACTGCTCAAAATCGTTTCAGGAGAAAACCAGCTATTACCACTTGAAAGTCTGACAGTAGTATCTCTTGACAAGATATTATAATAGAGTTAAACATTCACTATATTTCATTGACCCTAAATGCATCATATTTGCTTTTGAACAGATGTAACCAATGTGGGATTATGGTCTGATCATTTAAAGCTCCGTTTCTTAAAATGAGAGACAGGGCTTTTGTTTTTTGTGAACATCTTAATATTTGCCATCGCCAAGGCAAACAAATGAATATTATACAGATCTGTATAACATTCCGTTGAACTAAACCGCTGCGCGGTGGTTTTTGTACAGTCATGTTGATCTTTGACAATTGAATAGCAGTAAGAATGTGACTACCCTTATCGATCTTCTTTCTGTAAAGACCAGTGAATGAGCACAATCATTCATGAAAGAAAGGAGCATCGATATGGGAAGATTACAAGAGGCCATGAAGCGAGACATGGAGCTCAGAAACCTGAGTGTAAGGACGCAGG
>Ga0272441_10002874_pt1 | contig 34139 bp, 65 predicted proteins | sample SSMProp6N_FD_193582 | JGI IMG/M metagenome (GOLD analysis project Ga0272441, IMG submission 193582) | Marine sediment archaeal communities from Little Sippewissett salt marsh, Falmouth, MA, United States - SSM-Prop-6N | ecosystem: Environmental > Aquatic > Marine > Wetlands > Sediment ... | reverse complement strand
TTACTTTAACATTTCTTAATTGCACAGGAATATCAACAATACATAAAAACATTTTTAAATATAATGTTAATGTAACAAAATTCAAATCTACATTTGAGGGTTGTACTGGAATAATACTTTCGACATTAGATGCTGATTTATTTAGATACAATACAGCAGTAACAGATTTTACTTCAACATTTAAAAGTTGTACTGGATTAACATCAGTTACTTCTGATATTTTTAAATATAATGTTAGTGTTAGTAAATTTGATAATATTTTTCAAAGTTGTACAAATATAGTATCATTGCCGACAGATATATTCAGATATAATACAGCGGTTACGTCATTTTATATGGGATTTACAACTTGTTCAAAATTAGCATCATTGCCGACAGATATATTCAGATATAATACAGAGGTTACGACATTTGCACAAACATTTAATGTATGCTCGCTATTAGCAACAGTTCCTGCAAATTTATTCAAATATAATACAAAATGTACAAATTTCAATTATACATTTAGATTTTGTGTTAAACTTCAACAAAATAGTGAGATATTCTATTCAACAGGCGATGAAGCAACAAGATTTTTAAATCAAAGTGTAAATTTTGCAAATTGCTTTTTAAGAACTTCATTCACTGGAACACAAGGGACAGCACCAGCATTATGGGATTGCACTTATGGCACAGGAACTCCAACAACAACTGATTGTTGGAATGGAGCAGGAAATAGTTTAACAAGTTTAGACAATTACGGGGACATTCCAGTTGGTTGGTTGTAAATAAAATTAATTAACTTTGTAGAAAAATTAAAAATATAAAATTATGATAAATTACACTTACACGAGATTTGAACCAAATGAAGATAAAAAAGAAATTTTCTATCAAATAGAAATTACTTGTGATACAGGTGTTTTCAGTTATGCAAAATGGCTTACCAGTGTTGAATGCACTGAATATTTTGCTACGCCAACACAGGAAACCATTGATAATATAATAGAAACAAATTATCTTCAAAGAGCAGTTGATGACTTCAATAACACTCCACCAGCAGATTTATGGCACGATGAAGCTTGTTTAATACAAATAGTTCAAGTAAATGATGAATGCTTACGAATGCTTGAAGATTATCCTGAAATAGCAGTTTATAGAAAACAAATGGGAATAGATACACATAGAGAATATGGAAATGTATATAATTATGTAAATTATATATTAGCAGAACATAAGTTTTTGTTAGAGAGCTATAATACTAATATTAATTGTAAAACAGGTTATCATTTAGAATTGCAAGACGACAGATGGGTAGTAGTGGAGGATGGAGAATGATATTATATATAGTAGCTTGTATTTTGTTTATTCCAATATCAATAATTAACTTTATTGTAGTGTTATTTGAGTATGGCTTTTATTGGAAAACCATAAATGGATATTTGAAAAAAACAGCACTTCATATTGATATATTTGGCAATGAGGAATTTAAAACACTATGGAATAAAGTATTAATTCAAAGCAGTAGTAAGTATCAATTTGGAAAACGAGGAGATACTATTTCAAAAGTATTAGGCAAGAATTACAAGTCCAAAACATTAAAGATAACAGGAAAAATATTAGTATTAATCTTAGGAAAAAACCATTGTCTAAACTCAATTAAATAACTATGGAAAAACAAGAAAACCAAATTTTAAATTTTATTGCAGAGCATCAAAAACTTATTGCAAGTAATCAAAAGCGAATAGAAGGAAATTTAGATAAGTTTATGGAAAGAACTACTAATAATTTAGAAGAAATAAATAAACATTTTATCACTTTGAATGGTTCAGTGGCTAAAATAAAAACAAGACAAGAGATATGTCCGATAGATGATGTTGTAAATCAAACAGAGTTTGTAAGGTTTTTTTCTAAATATTGGAAATTGACAATATTTATTATTATCATTATTGGAATAGTAATTGCAACAAAAGGTTATGAATATATAATTAATTTATTATGAAATTAAAAAGTAGAAAATTATGGTCGTGGCTGATATGGACATTTATTGTTCTATTTGCTATATATAAAAATGATTTTAGTGCTGAACTAATACAATGGTATGGTATGGTATCTGTTATATATATTGGAGGACAATCAGCAGTAGATATTTATAATAAAAAAAACAATACTAAATAATTTATTATATTTGCAAAATATTAATCATTAAACAATAAAAAATTATGAATATAACAATTGACACAAAGGCAAAAACCATTCAAATTGAAGAAAATATTAAGTCAGAAGAATTGTATAAAGGATTGCAAGAATTATTAGGAGAAAATTGGAAGGAATATACTATAATTCCAAAAATAACTTATCAGTATTATCCTACTTATGACAATAATAAAACTACAAATCCAAATTTTGACCCTTTTACAACAACTTGTAAAACTGATTCTCCATTTACTGAAACAAAATAAATGAAATGGTTACAGCTGGTGTTATTATTATTCTTATCAATATCTTGTTCTTTCAACTTAGAGAGAGAAATTGCAAAAGAAAAAAAGAGAAGGAACAAAAATGGAGTAGTAATTCCAAACGAGAAGGAAAATGAAAAAATGTATAAACCAGAAAAAAACAAATATAATAAAATTAAAATAAAAGGATGATATATATATTAAGCATAATAAGAAAATGGTTTCACAAAGAAGAAAAAAAATTAACACTTTTGGATTTAGAAGAAGTAGAAGAACAAATTGAAAAAGAAATAAATGATATTAACGAATACAAACTTTGAAATATGAAAAAGCGTATTGAAGATTATAAAATAGCAAAGAATTTTAGATTATACGAATTTATTGAAGGCACAGCAATAGGAACTATTGGTGCTGATATGAATTGGGAATATCTTAATGATTTATCAGAGCAAGATTTTAAAACATTTCTCCAATTAGTAGAAATGAATGCCAATTACTTGCAGATGTTAAGAGATTGGATAAATAAAGAAATGAAAACTAATAAAATAGGTATTCAGATAACATCAGGTTTTAGATGCTTGAAATATGAAAAATTAAAAAAAAGAAGTGGTAAATCTCAACACTGCGTAAAGATTGCAAGTGATATAAGATTGACAGGAATAATAGACAACAAAATATATGACAATACAATGTCGGTATTATATGACCATATAGACGGGAATGAAGTAAGGTATATGGGTGGGTTAGCAAGAAAATTAGATTATAGCAAAGGCAGAAAATGGAGGTTTATTCATATAGATTTTAGAACAGCAACATCAGAACATATAAGGAGAGGTTATGGAGAAAGGTGGGAATATTAGATGGACATATAACTTGCTTATTTTATTGTTATTATTATCAATATTAATACTTACGTTTAGGAACACTAACGAAGTAGAAGTAATGAACATTAATAACCAGCAAGACAGCTTGTATAGTGTCTTAAAAGAGCAAAAACAATACACAGATAGTTTAATGAAATATTTAGACAGCGTGAAATTAGTAGCTCCAACAGAAATAAATAATTATTATAAAAATATAACAAATGAAAAAATTAAAATTATTGACAATTATACTAATAATGACCTTGACGTGTTCATCACAAAATGGTATCTTTCAAAAAAAAGTAGTAATTAATGGAGATACAGTTATTATAGACACTTATGATTTAAAAAAAGAAGTTGCAAAATTAATAACAGAAAACCAAATATTGATAGAGAATGTAGATAGTTTGACTTATGTATTAGAGGACTGCAATATGAATTATCAAATTCAAGACAAAGCAATAATTGGCTTGACAAATCAATATAACACTTTGGAAAAAATAAACAACAATTCTAATAAATATATAGAAAAATTAGAAAAAGACGTGTCTAAAGAGAAGAAAAAAACAAAAATAGTTGGCGGTGTTAGTATTATTTTATTAATTTTAAGTTTTTTATTGTAATTTAGAAAAAAGTATTATATTTGTGTTTTCATATTTTAGTTGTTTAGAGTGTCGCTATTAATTTAGTGGCACTTTTTTTATTGAATATACACGGAAACGCAACTATAACGACACAATAGCCGATTAGAAAAAATTAAACGTTTAAAAAAACTTAATCGGATAATTAATTGACTAATTTATGATATTTGAGCAATCATAGTAATATTGTAAGCGTAGCCGATTAGATAAATTTAAACGACTATAAACGGATAAAATCGGATAGTTTAAAATACTTAAATTAATTTTGCAGTATGGAAACAAAAAGGTCTTCGGTTCGGGTTTTATCTCCTTGCTTATTATACCAAATAAGTCAAATAAAACGGATAGGTCAAAACGAATATATTAATATCATAACCTCCTGCTCTGTCTTGCAGATGACAACAAGAGACCTGAACGGTGTTCGCACTGAATATAGTGGTATTAATGAATGCAATTTACAGGGTATTGTGTCGGAGATTGGCTAAGGTTTTGTGGGTATTAAAAAACAAAATCAACTTTTTATATTAATGCTTATTTGTTAATTTCAAATAAATGCTAATATTCAGGGTAAAATTCTGTATTTATAATGATTAAAAACTTAAATTTAAAAATTAAATAAACAAAATGAAGCACTTTTTTTGTTTTCTATTTAACATAATATTAAAAACATTGATAAATATCAATCATTTAGTTGTAATAATAGAGGTGTAAAAATGTAAAATGTATCAAAAAGTGTCGTATCTTTGTAATATAAACAATTAAAAAACAAAATTATGAAAACAAAAATTGAAAATTTAATTATTGAATTTTTTTCAAATTCAACATCAGCATTAGAAATTGCTGAAAAACTTAATATTAATGATAATGAAGAAGTAAAACAAATTCTTTGCGAAGCAGAAAAAGATTGGGAAAAAGCACCTTGTAATTCTGATGGTGCAACTGCTGGACAACAGATGTTTTTAGATTTAATTATTGAAAAAACAACAAATGATATTTTTAAATTAACAATTTAAAATAAAAATATGAAAACAATAAAAATAAACAGCAAAATAAATAAAGATATTTTTTTTATTAAAACAAAAGTTAATTTCAAAGAAATTAAAAACTTTAAAGAAACAAGAGAACCTGATTTTATATCTTACGGCTCTTTTATAATTTGGGATTGGCAAATATTCCAAGAACATTATATTTTAGATGATAATTATAGCAATGGAGATGATATTACTAAAATAACTGACGCAGATACACTGCAAACATACACTGTTTTAAAACGTTTTCAAGGACGTAATGGCAATGAAGGATTTAGAGTTATAGATTATGACGAAATATCTTCAAAATACTTTTACACAAAAGAAGGTGTTATAAGATATTCTAACCACTGGGGAAATTGCAGTAGTTGTTTTTGGACTTTAAACAAAAAAGAAACAACCAGTGATTTTAAATATGGATTTGCAAAATGGAGTGATTTTAAAAAAATGGAGGAACGAGAAGCTCCTCCTAAAATGTTATTTTTGCCTTTCAAAATAAAGGCAGTTATAACTAATATTTTTGCAAAGATAAATAAAATATTTATATCCACAAAATGCAATTATAAAATAAATTAAAATTAATTAACGATTGATAAATATCAACTATTTTATTGTAATAATAAAACATAAAAAGTTCAAAACAAGCAAAAAAAGTATTAATTTTGTAATAAAAAAACAATTAAAATTATGGAAACTAAAAAAATAATAATAAATGATGGAGTGTGTAATTTTTGTCATTTTCACACAGAAATTACTAACATAAATCTTTGCGAATTAAAATCTATTTTAGAAAAAAGAGATATGAATAAAAAAGATATGATACCTTTTGTTGAAGAAAAAGGATATGTGATACCAGAATGGTGTCCATTGAAAAAATATGATATATTATTTAAATTAGAAATTAAAAAATAAAAAATTATGGAAAACTTAAAAAAAATTATTAGCAAATATGGAAAAGATTTTATTAATGTAATCATTGAAATTGCTTCTAAGCAAAACAAACAACGAGAATATATAAACAAATGGCTATGGAGTAAAGACGTAGCTTATTTTGATAAAGTGGTGTCTGATTTAAAAAGATTGGGTGTTACATTAGACGGCAAACACGCCACTCTCACACAAAGAGGTTTAACATTTGATTATATTGTATATAAAAACCGACTTTTGAAAAATTATCCAAATGCTATTATAGATTTAGATTTAGTATTTAGTGGAGATGATTTTGAAATAAAAAAAGAAAACGGCAAAGTAATATATAATCATACAATAGCTAATCCATTTGGTAAGAAATTAGAAACCCTGATTGGCGGATATTGTATAGTAAGAATAGCAGGAAGAGGAGAATTTCAAACCACAATGGCAAAGGAAGAATTAGACAAACATAAAGAACTTTCAAATATGAAGTATCTTTATAATGACTGGTGGCAGGAATTGTATAAAAAAACTTTGCTTCGTAAAAACCTAAAATTTCATTTTGAGGATGAGTTTGCTGATATACAAGAAGTTGATGATGAAGGAATGGACAACGTTTTGGAAAAACCTAAATTAACAATAGAAGATGTAAAAGTAAAATTAAAATCTATTAAAACAGGAGTAGAATTAATGAATTTATGGAAAACATTAGGCGAAAATTTACAAAACGATTGCCAAGATTTATTTAAATTAAAAAGAACAGAATTAGAAACTAAATAAAATAAAATTATGAAAAATTTTAAATATGTAAATTTTAGCAGAAGCACTGCTAGAAAAAATCCAAAGATGGTAATTAGAGAATATGAAAAACTAATTGCAGAATCTGAATATGAATTGTCTAAGAAAACAACTTATGTGGGAGTAAAAGTTAAATTATGTTCAAAGTTAATAAGTTTTGTAGAAACAAACAAAAGATATACACATCCTAATGACGAATATTATGAACAGTTTATTTTTTATGAACATAAAATAACTTTTGAAGATTTTTTAGAGCTTTATCATGATTCTATAAAAAATCATAGAGATATAATGCATAATATAGAACATATTAAATCTGTAAAAGAAGAATTTTATAAATTTAAAGATAAATATTATTTTGGCAAACGTTAGAATAGTAATGGAATTAATAACTAAATAAAATATAATTATGAAATTTGATAAATATAAATTTAGGAGTCATTATCAGGGAGATTTAGTAAGTGTCCCAAAACCTTTAACAGAAAGACAAACAGAAACGCTTGAAGCATACAGGAATAAAGAAAAATTAACCGACAAACAGGAGAAGGATTGGCACTCTTTGGAGAATAAATTGAATGAAAGTAAGATTTACAAATTAACAGAAACTGCTAAAAACTTATGCACTCAAATAGTGTTTAATGAAAAATATGGAAGAAAAACCACTTTACGAAATAAATATTTTGAAAAAGGATTAAGAGTTGAAAAAGAAGGTAGAGATTTATTAAGTGAAGTTTTAGGAAGTTTATTGACTTATGACCCAGAGACAAAAGAAAATGAATGGGTAAAAGGCAAAAGAGATATTAAAGCTGAAATTATTATAGACATTAAAAGCACTTTTGATTTTAACACTTTCAATGCTCACCTATTGGAAAAGAAACACGAATATTATTTCAGGCAATTAGATTGTTATATGGACTTATGGAACGTTAAACATAGCTTATTAGCTTTTGTTTTAGTAGATACGCCTTTTGATTTGGTAGAACGAGAATTAAAAAGAACTGATTTTTATTCCAATATACTAAACATAGAAGGAGATGTAAGAGAGGATAAAAGAGAAGAAGTGAAAGAATTAGTGTGTAATCATATCTTTACAAGAGAAGGATTAGAGAATTTTTGTAATCAGAGTGCTATTGTGCATATAGAATGGTTTAAAGATTTTGTTGAAATACCAAAAGAGGAAAGAGTTCATTTAGTTAATCATCCATTTGACAAAATAAGAATAGAACAACGAAACGAATGTTTAAAATTGTGCAGAGAATTTATGAATACGATAGAACCAATTAATAATTTAAAAATAAATAAAAATGAATAAATATTTATACGATTTGCTGGTTGAAGCAAATATATTAGACAAAGAACTTTCGGAGCGTGAAATACGTTTAAAGTTATTACAACACAATGTAGTAGATAAAATTTATAATAATTACAAAGTAAAGTTAAAAGAATACAGAAATGTAAGAGAAATAACAGGTTTTAGAGATGTAGATGGAAATGAAATAAAAGACGGCGACACATTGATTTATACTTGTGTTAGAGATGCTACACAACACAAAGAAGAAAAAGTTTATTTCAGTAAAGAAGTTGGAGCTTGGTATTGTGGAGGAATGATGTTGTGTAATTTACATTTTGAACAGATGAACGACGTATGGAAAAAGGAACAAAATTTTGATATTAATAAAAACCAATATTTAAAAATTAAATAATTATGGAAGTATTTGATTATGATTTACAAAGAGAATTAGCAAGGCACGATGAGAAAAAATGTAGTATTTGTGGTTATGTAGGCGAAGTATTTGAATTTGAAGAAGGATGTCCAGAGTGTCAATGGGAAGACCAGCCAAATGAATTTAGAGATGAATAAACTACTCAAAAAAATAGCAGAACATCGCCAAAGGTTGATGTCAATGGGTAGAGGTCGGCAAGACTGCACCTATGATGAATTAAACGCCGTTATTAACGCCTCTAACTTCACAAAAGAGAACGCTGAAAAATGGCTCAAAAGGAATAAGCACGTTGCTTATAAAGTATGCTCTGCAAGATTAAAAAATGAACGACAAATAATAATTAACTTATGAAAAAAGTATATACACAGGACTTTTTAGACTTGTATTTAGGCGATTGTATGGAATTGATGAAACAAACGCCTGATAAGTTTTACGATATTTGTATTTGCGACCCGCCGTATGGATTAGAAAGATTTAAAAAAGGTGGAAGCCATGTAAATAAACACGGAAGCGAAAATGGACAATGGAACAATGAAAAGCCAACTACTGAATATTTTGAGCAACTTTTTAGAATAAGCAAAAACCAAATAATTTGGGGTGCAAATAATTTTAAATTACCTACAAGCGAGTATTTTATAATATGGCAAAAAAGTAATGCAGAAGATTTTAGTTTTGCTATGTGTGAAATGGCTTGGACTAATTGCAAAGTACCTGCGAAAATTTACAATAAACTACATATAAATGTAGAAGATAAAAACAAAATACACCCTACACAAAAACCACGTGAATTATATAGTTGGATTTTAAACAGGTATACAATTGAAAACGCAAAGATATTAGACACTCATTTTGGAAGTGGCTCAATAGCATTAGCAGTTCATAAAGCGAACGAACTTGACAAAATGAACTTACACTTAACAGCAATAGAAATAGACAAGGAATACATTGAAAAAGCAATAAACAGGATTGAAAATAATATTTCACAACAAACTTTAAATTTTTAACTTATGAAAAAAGTAACTAAAAACATATTAGACTTCTGTATAAACAACCGAGATTGTTTCACAACTGCAAAGGAACGCTACATATTTACAATAATAACTGAATTCTTTTATACAGGAGAAAAGGTGCAAAACGAATATATCAAACTGATTAAAGAAAAAATGGAAGCATCTAAAAAATGTTATTTCTGCGGAAATAAAGATGTGAAATTTGACAAAGGATTGAATATTTGGCATTGTGAAGAGTGTCAATTTGAGTATGATGAATTTAAAATAACTTAATAAACAACAAAATGATAACAGAAAAACAGGAAGAAATAACAAATACAGAGTTAAAAGAATATTACGAATTAATGATAATAAAACTATCAACAAAGAACACAAAAAAGAGTGTCAAGTTGATTGAGGAGTTACAGGAGCGACTGGAAGAAATTAAAAACATTGATAAAAATCAACTCAAAACGTGTAATAATACAACTTCAAAAGTAACTAATGAATAATAAAAATTAGTAATTTAGCAAAAACAAATAAAATTATGAAAAAAGAATTAAAAAAACTAAACACAGAATATGAAACAATATGCAATAAATACGTAAAGTTGTTTTGCAATAAGCAAGGAATTGAAGATTATTTTTGGTTAGGCGATAAGGTCGGGGAAATTGCTTGTTTTAACGAGCAATATTACTTTAATCTATCCGATATTATCTTAGATTTAAACTCCAAAGCGAAAAAAGGTCTGATTATACAATGGCAAGAGGATAGTATTGAGAATGAAATGTTACTTTCAACTCCATTTGAAGAACTGCAAGACATCAATTATAATTCGTATATAAAAGGAGTGAGATATAAAAATTTAAAAACCAATAAAAAAGTAAAATTATGAAAAAACATGAAGCACAAGAAATATGCGACTTAATGAATTTATTACGTGCAAAAAAAATTGAATTAGAAAAATTTAATAAAATAAAAAGAGATGGAATAATATTAATTAGCGAACATAATAGAGAAGAACTTTATTTTCGTCAAAATTCCAGAGATAATAAAATATATACTTTAATACATAAATTCATTAAATCATTATTAGAAGATGAAATTAAAGAAATTGAAAATAAAATTAAAAATTATTAACAAAATAACTTATGAAAACAATTAAATTATATTTATCAAAAATGATATTTGAACTGCTTTTGTGGTTTGATGGAATTATTAACAAAGTTTTTAAAAAATGTTAATAACTTTTTCTTGTTTATTAAAAAATAATGTGTATATTTGCAAAATATTAAATGGCGGACAATGATTAAAATTAAAAATTATTTATTAAAAATATTCCAAACTGATTGGGGGGCTTTCAAGGTTGTCCGCCTGTCTCAGCTCCCTTTTCTCTTTGGATTTATAGGAGACATCGGACATGAATTACAAAAAAATGAACCTTTATTTAATAAGGGTATTTAATGAAAATGAAGAATTTTTTAAAATAGGAACATCTGTTCATAAATATTGCAGATTTTATCAAATAATGAAATTTGGATATTCAGTTGAGATAGTTCTTATGGTGTATGGAATGACTTGGGAAAATTGTTTAAATACAGAAAAAATATTACAAACAAATTTTAAACAATATATTCCTAAAATAAAATTTGGAGGATATACAGAGTGTTTTAAAAATATAAATATAAATATATATAAAACACTTTTAAATAATTTAATAAATGAATTTGATTATATAACCGAAAATATGTTAATATCATGGCGTTAAGAAATCAACCATACATTCCTTTATATGTTCAGGATTTTCTAACGGATGAGAAATTAATTGAATGTTCAGCAGAAGCTACTGGTGTATATATTCGTTTAATGTGTATAATGCATAAATCAGAACAATATGGAACAATTTTGCTTAAGCAAAAAGATAAGCAAACTGATAAGCAAATAAAAAATTTTGCTATAAAACTTGCTAAACATTTACCTTATGAATTGCAATTAATTGAAAGGTGTTTAACAGAGTTAATAGATGAAAATGTGTTAATAATTGAAGAAGATTTGTTAATTCAAAAACGTATGGTTAAGGACAATTTACTAAGTAATACAAGAGCAATATCAGGTTCAAAAGGTGGTAAAAAAACAATGAATAAAAATAAAAATTTTGCTCAAGCAAATATTAAAGCAAACTCTGAATATGAAAATGAATATGAAAATGAAGATGTAATTATAAATAAAAATATAAATATAGAGTTTGATATTTTTTGGAATTTATATGATAAAAAAATAGGTAACAAAGAAAAACTAATTAATAAATGGAAAAAACTAAAAGATATTGAAAGAGAAGATATAATAAAATACATACCTAAATATAAATTATCTCAACCTGATAAAAAATTTAGGAAAAATCCAGAGACCTTTTTAAACAACAAAAGCTGGAATGACGAAATAATAGCAGATAAGCAAAATAACGAACCAATTCGTAACAGACAATTAAATTAATTATGGAAACAATAACATTAGATAATGAAATTTATCAAATAGATACAAGTAATATAGAAAATAAATTAATTGGAATGATAATATCAGACCAGAACAGCTTTATTAACGTAAATGATATATTAACTACTGAAATGTTTTATGAAGAAAAACATCAAATATTATACACTGAAATATCTTATATGTTTAACAATAAATTACACATTGATATATTAACGCTTGTAGAACATTTAAGAAATAAAAATTTATTAGAAAAAGCAGGTGGTGTTTTATTTGTAAATAAATTAACAACAGGAATATTAACATCTACTGCTATTAGAGATTATGCAAAATTAATATTAGAAAAATATCTTAAAAGAAAATTAAACGAATTTAATAAATTACAGGAGCAAAGATTATCAGCAGAAATTAATATTACAGAAGAAGTTGAATTTATGAAAAATGAAATTGATAATATTACTTCCAAATATTTAGGAATAAATACAAAGTCGTTATCATTTACAGATTTATTATTGTTAAATGTAGAAACATACTATAAAAAGAAAAAGCAAGAAATAAAAAACGAATATGATTTAAAAATGAGTGATTTGTCAGACAATTTAATAATAGAGAGAGGAGATTTGATATTATTAGCGGCGAGGCCATCAATGGGTAAGACATCATTTGCTTTACAAATAGCAAGGAATTATAGTAAAGATAATAAAAAAGGACTTATTATAAGTTTAGAGATGACAAAAAACAAATTGACATCAAGAATAATAATTGCAGAAGCAGAAATTGACAATAAAAGATACAGAACAGGTCAATTATATAAAGGAGAAGAAGAAAAATTATTAAAAGTAATTAGAGAAATATCAAATTGGAATTTAAAAATTGAAGATAAATCAGGGTTAAGTATTGCAGAAATTGAAACACTTACAATAATGCAAAAACCTGATTATGTAATAATAGATTATTTAGGATTAATAAAACTTCCAAATAAAGATAGTAGAAATATAGAACTTGGAAACATAAGTCATAGCTTAAAAGGACTTGCTAAGAGGTGTGATATTCCAATAATAGCATTACATCAGTTAAGCAGAGCACCTGAAACAAGAGGAAATAAGCGACCAATATTGAGTGATTTGCGAGATAGTGGGGAGTTAGAGCAAGATGCTGATATTATTATATTTTTATATAGAGATGCTTATTATTCCAAAGATTTTAATAATAAAGAAATAGAGATAGATATAGCAAAATATAGAGAAGGTTCAACAGGATTTGTAAAAATGGAACACGATTATCAAATAGCCAATTTTGGCAATAATTTAAATTTTTAGAATATGAAAAACTTAGAACATAAACTACAATGTGAATGTATAAAATGGTTTCGTTATCAATATCCTCAATATTCAAATTTACTATTTGCAATACCAAATGGAGGAAAAAGAAATTTGCAAGTTGCTATTAAGCTAAAAAGAGAAGGGGTTTTAAGTGGAGTTCCTGATTTAATGTTTGCAAAACCAACAAAAACATATTCAGGTTTATTTATTGAAATGAAATTTGGCAAGAACAAACCAACAGAAAACCAAATATATCAAATGGAATTGTTTAGACAAAATGGGTATATGTGTGAAGTTTGTTATTCGTTTGATGACTTTGAAAAAATAATTAAAAAATATTTGTTTTATTAAAAAAAATATTAGTATGATAGAAAAAAACATATCAAAATTAAATGATTTAATTGAAGAGTATCAGGAGACACAATTGTCCGACGGAACGACATTAGTATATTTGGCACAACAAATATCAGCAATATTGTATTGGCTATCAGAGGAGAAAACAAGACAGCACAATAACTTTGAAAAGTATGTTTATGTTTTGACAACAGAAAAAAAACTGAATGTAAATAGAGCAGTTAATTCAGCAGAAGTGGCTTATCCTCTCTTGTATAAATTAAGATATGTAATTAAAGCTGGTTATTCAATATTAGATATTATCAGGACCCAGATAAGTTATTTAAAAAATGAAATGCAAAATACAAAACATTGACAAATATCAATTAAAATTATGTAATATTACAAGATTATAAAATAAAATGAATTAAATAAATAACTATTTTTGTAAAATAAATTAACAAAATTATATGAAAACAAATAATATTTACGAACAATGTCAAAATTGTTCTAATTTAAAAGCACAAAATTTGACGTATGTATATTGTAAAGATAAAGTTTTTTCTATTAAAGAATTAAAAAAAGAAAATACTTATTGTGCTGAACAAAAACAAATATTTAAGAATGATTATCTTAATTTACAAAATCTTGCAGAAACAGAAAATTCAAAAAAAGAATATTTTCAACAAGAACAAATATATTACAAGAAATTTAGAAAATTAGTTAGATGGATAATATTTTTTTTTATTATCTTTGTGGCAATTTTAGTATTAATATTAACAAAATAAAATTATGAAAACAATAACAGAAGAAGAATTACTAAATTTAAAAGCAGGAGATACTATTTATTGGAAATACAAAAACAAAATAGAATCTGCTAAAATAGCAATGATTGATAAACAAGAAAAATGTTTTGGCGTTTATGCTAATTACGGACAAGATTTAATTGATTTTAGAAAAATTATTAAAGTAATTAAAAACAAATAAAATAATGGAAACAATAGAAATTATAGCAAGATTAGAAGAAATAGATGAAATATTATCTAATATGGAGCAAACACTTCACGGAGATGAATCTGATAATTGTGCTAAGGCAAGAAAATTATTAAATGAATTAGAAAAAAGATTAAACAAATAAAATTATGAAATATTTTTTAGATACAGAATTTTTAGAAGGAAACCAAAATACTTTATTTAGTAAAACAAAACCAACTATAGATTTAATAAGTATTGGAATAGTGAATGAAGAAGGTAGAGAATATTATGCAATTTCTAAAGAATTTAATCTTAAAGAAGCTTGGAATAGATACGATTTAGTTAATGGTATTAAAAATTATTGGATTAGAGAAAATGTTCTTAAATCTATATTTGAAGGATTTTATTATACTAATCATGGATTTTTTAAACCTAAATTTACATATTGCAATCTTAAAAAACTTATTAATAAATTTGGAAAACCTAATAAACAAATAGCAGAAGAGATTGTTGAATTTATATATGGAAAAAGTAATAATCTATTTGGATTATCTACTTTACAAGAAGCTAAAAGATATGAAATTAATGATAAATCATTAAATCCAGAATTTTATGCATATTATGCTGATTATGATTGGGTAGTATTCTGTTGGTTATTTGGGTATATGAAAGACCTTCCAAAAGGATTTCCTATGTATTGTAAAGATTTAAAACAAGAATCTGATAGAATATATAATCTTAAAAAAGAAGAATATATTAAAAATGGTGGAAAAAACTTTATAAATAATATGTCAAATAATTTAGATTATCCAAAACAAACAAATGAGCATAATGCATTAGATGATGCAAGATGGAATAAGGAACTATATAAATTTTTAAAAACTATATAAAAAAAATAAAATTATGAAAAAACATTTAGAATTATTATTAATATTTATTACAATTAATATTTGCACTTTAATATTATATTTAGGTGGTGCTTTATGTAATTGTAATTTAAATGTATGCTATTGGAGTGATTTTAGCAAAGAGATAGTGCTATTCTTTATGGGTGTATCAAGCTGTATCTCAGTATTAGTTCCATTGGTATTCTATTTAGATAACAAAAACAAATAAAATTATGATAATAAAAAAAGCAGTTTATAAGGAAGTTTTGGTAAAACAAAAAAGAGTTGTAGAGAATGAAGTTTATGGTTGTGATTTATGCCAAAAAGAATTTACAAGGCTAAAAAAATTAGAAGCAACAATTTATTACAAAAAAACTAATAAAAAATCTATTAATGTTGATTTTTGTAGTTGGAGTTGTTTTTTTAACTATATAAAGAAATCAGATTTTAATAAAGTAGATTTTATTTCTCTACCATTTATAGATGAAGAGAATAAAGATGAATTAATTAACTTAATTAAACAAATAAAATTATGAAAAAATTAATAGTAACAACAAGCGAAGAACATTCAACTAATCCTACAGAATTTGGAATTTCTTTTACGGGAATTAATCCAGAAGCAAAAGATTATTTTAAAATGGCAGATGAAGAAACCGCAATAAGATTGAAAAAATATTTGAATAATATTTTTAATATAAATTCTTTTGATAAGGCAGTAGAACCAGCAATTAGATATTTATTAGAAAATCACAATCCACATACAAAAATATACATTGATTATTCAAATGCTGAATTATTATCAGGAGAGAAAAATCATAATTTAAATAATGAAATACCAGATTAAAAATAGTTTTAAACATAATAATAAAGATATGAAAAAAATAATAATTGAAACAATTGAATATGAAAATGGTTATTATCTAACTATTGGGAAAAAAGCCCCTTGGGATAATTTTCATATTAGAATAAATTATAGAATATTTAAATTAATACAAAAACTTAAAAATAAATAATATTATGGAATTATTAAAAGTAGAGTATTACAACAAAGGGTTAAAGTTAGATATTGAAGAAGATTTTTTTGAAATAAGTGCTGAGAATGCTAAAAACGTTACTAAATTATTAAATTGCGATGAAGTATTTGATGCACTTATTGAAATGCCAATAAATCATACACATATAAAAGAAAGGGTTCTTGCTGATTATCCAGAACAGTTTGAAAATCTTTTGCATGAATTTTTTATTAAAAAAAGAAATAGTAATAAATATCTAACAATAGAACAGCAAGAAGAAATGGAAGACAATTTTCACAATTTTATAAATCAATATAATAGATAAACCAATGGAAAACCAAAAAACCAAATTAGAAGAACTACAAGAAGCAAATGATATTTTAGAAGAAAAAAACAATGAGTTATACAAGCAAATAAATTCATTAAAAAACCAACAACCGAGAATTGATTTATGCTTAAGCCATTTAAAAGAGTTAGAAGAAGTTGCAAATAAAAAAGATAATTTATTTTATACAGGACAAATTAATATTATAACTATTGTTAAAAATTACTTAAAAAATTAATATCGGAATGACAAAACGTGCAAAATTTGAAAAACAATTATTTAACAACTAAACAATATAAAAATGAAAAAAGAAGAAATCAAAGATTTAGAAATATTAGAAAAATACTTATCAGAAGAAGAATTAAAAGATGTTGCAAAAAATGTAGCTTATAGATATTTTGAAACTCATTTAGGAAGTAAAAATCCACACTATAAAGATAATTACGACTTTTATTTAATGCGAGGTGCATTATTAGCAGTTCAAGAGCATATAAAAGATTTTGACAAAGATGAATTAGCAAAAGAAATGCAAAAAAAGACACTTGCTTTAATAAAAAGTTTAAAAACGTATAATTTGCCCAATAATTATATTGATATTGCAAGAGACCATATTGTTAAAAATAAAAAAATAATAACAAATAAAATTGATTTATTAATATCAGAATTTGTAAATGCAAAAGATTATAATAAATCTTATATGACATTTACAGAATTTATTGGAGAAGAATTTGCAAATTTATTATCTACAATGTTAGAAAAAGAATATAAAACCAAATAAAATTATGAAAGTAAAAACAGAAACAATAACATTAATCATTTTAATTTTAGTAAATTTTTTGATTTTATCAATTTTTATTTCAAATAAATATAATAACAAACCACCTATTCGCCCTATTAAGCAAGAAATAATAGACAGCACCGATTATTATGCTTGTATCTCTCATATTAAAAAATACGATACATTTGAATCCAAAGCTTACAAAGAAAAAGGTAAATGGTATGTAGGTTATGGATTTCTTACTAACGATAGTTTAGCAACAATTAGTAAAAAAAATGCAGACAAGAAGCTAATTGAATTATTTAATTTAGAAGTTGAATTTGCGAGAGAGTTATACAAACTCTCAGATAACAAATGTTATGCAATAGGATTATTGAGTTACAGGTGGGGGAGAAGAAACGTAGTAACATCAGAACTACACAATGAGATACTTGCTAATAATCCAGTAGGTATATTCAAGGAGTGGAGCGAGATAAATAAATTCAACAAAAAACCTCACATTAAGGTAAATGAAAGGTGTGAGTTTGAGATAAATATGTTTTTTAAATATTAACGGCTACGGCTATAACCAGTGCGATTATTAACAACAAAATATAAATAGAATGAAATACCAAAAATATTATCAAAAACAAAGAGAGGCTATTTTAAATGACAGCCACAGAAAAGAACTATTTAAGAAACTGTTTGACACATACGCAAACGCCTTACCGATAGCACTAAAGAAGGATGACGGAACTGTAATTTGTTTTTATTCTGATGAAGTGGAAGAATTAGCCGAAAAGATAAGAGAGCAAATACGATTAAGAGATAATCAAGTTTTTGAAGCACATTCGTAGTATTACCGCTAACTACTAAATATAAACAATTATTTAACAATTAAAAATAAAAATTATGAAAAATATAATAAAACATTACAAAACAAAACAAGAAATTAGTAAAGATTTATATAAATTATTGGAAAATGTTATACCTTGTTGTAATAACGAATTACAACTCATATCAAATGAGAGGTCTGATGCAAGTTATATGTATCAATTATATTGTCCTCATTGCAGGAAATATATTTGTAAAATAAACTGGAATGATGAAATTATTAAATAATTAAAAATAAATTAAAAATAAAATAATATGAATAAATTCAAAGAAGGAGAAATATACAATTACGGAGAGATATACGAAATAACTCTTAATAACGAAGCATACAAAGAAAAAGAATATGGAATAGAAGGCAAGATAGGAGGCAAATTTCTGATGATAGTAGCAGAGAATAAGGTAGTATCATTTGTATTGCACTTTATAGATAAGTTAGGATATAATTACAAATGTATATATAGTGATTTTTAACTACGAAATAAAAACAATAAACAAATGAAGATATGATAAAAAAAGAATTAGAAAAAATTTATATAGAGTTATATGATAAAATAGGTTGTAAAGAATTTTGCATAGGTAATGATGAGCAACTGAAAGAATGGGGAAATTCTGCATCAAGAATAAAGAAAATTAAAATAAATGCAATAAAAGAACAATTAAAATGGTATGAAACTGGAATAAAATTATATAAACAACTCAATGAATTATGTGGCGGCAAAAATGCAATTTAACAATTAAAATATAAAGATATGACACCAACAGAATGTTTGAAAATGCTGAAAAGCAAAATAGATGCAGCAGGGTTGAATAAATGCAACTACGCCATTGAACTAAGTGATATAGAAGCGATAAACGAAGCATTGGTTATATAGCCGATGTTAGCGAATCGTACCTTGCTAAATGCGATGTATGTGGATGCCACCCAAGCGTAATAATTCGAACAGAGTTTGGGACTTTCTGCCAAGCTCACGCAAGGTATGTTCGCTAACTATGAAATAAAAACAATTAAAACAAATAATATGAAAATGAAACCAAAACTAATAAAGCAGGACAATATATGTCCGAAGTGTGGGAGAGAAATGAAAGAGTTGATCAAACCAATGAACCCAAAAGAAAACAAATATTTCTGTGAATATTGTAGATTTGTTAAAGATAAATTCAAAAAACTTTAAATTAAATTTGGTGGATTAAAAAAGAATTATTACTTTTGTAGAAACAATTAAAATAAAAATCAAATATGGAAAATTTATTAAACTTTATTATTAAAAGACCCAAAGAGATGCCTTTTAAAGAGTATAAAGAAAAACAACGAATTGAAAACAAAAAATTAAAAAACTATTTACAAAATGGAACGCTGGTTTACAAATCTTGGGTTTCTTTTAAAAATGAAATATTAGGCACATCTTCTATAAGGACATTTCCGCCAGCAAAAGTTTCGTTAGTTAATGGAGAAAAAATTTACAAATCAATAAATTAAATTATGGTAGAAAAAATTTACATTTCAGGAATAAGAACATTTAAGAAACACGAAAAAGCACCCGACTTTGTAATCGGTGGCGGAGTAATAAGTATTGCAGACTTTAATCAGTTTATAGCTGACAACAAAGAGTTATTAACAGACTATCAGGGCAAAGAGCAATTGAAGTTTCAGATGTTAAAAGGACTTGAAGGGAATGTTACGTTTGTTGTTGATACGTATAAGAAATAACGGTAAAAATAAACACAGTGCAGCAACCCACTGCACTATAAACGAAGCAAAACGCTGCCTTGCTGCATTGGGTTTATTGATTGTTGGCAGCAGTATTTTTAGAAATTATGTGTGAATGTGATAAAATTGTTGCTCGTCCGGGTTATGAGTGGATAACCGAAAAATATTTTACTGAGGATGCCTATAAACATACCTCATGCTCTCATGAATTAAAAAAAGGAGAGGTGTGGCTTGGCAATACAAGTGGAGATGAGCAATGGGAAAAGGGTGTTCAAATTCCAACTAAATATAAGACATTAAAAACGATGCGATTAGGTAAACAAGCATACTGTATACATGGCAAACCAATATCACGGCACTATTGTTTACCCTTAATAATTAATGAATCCGAAGAAAAGGAATATGAACGAATTTTACGACAGTCTTAATATTGCTGCCAACTACGGCATTAGTGCAGTTTTAATTGCACTAATAAAGAGTTAAAGAGCCGTTAAAATTGCGAAAAAAATAAATTAATTTTGTTATTTAATTAAAAATGATTATCTTTGCAGAATTATGGCATATGATAAGAAAAAATTGTTTAATGAAGCATTGGACATCGTTACTAAAAGTTCAATGATTATTTTCATTGAGGATATAGTGGCAATGCTTCCTTGCGACAAGACTACTTTTTACAGACACTTTCCTATTGACTGCAACGAATACAACGAATTAAAAGATAAGATTGAAAAAAACAAAATTGCTATTAAGAACAACCTAAGAGGCAAATGGTATAAAGACAATAACTTCTCAGCACAAATAGCACTATATAAACTCTGTTCTAACAAACAAGAATTAGAAGCGTTGTCAATGGTTAAGAATAACGACACAGATGACAAAGAGATTAAAGTTCAAATCAACACTCCAAAATGTTAAACACGGCTAATATATTTGTCAAGACAAATAATGCTTTTGAAAGTGGTAAAAACTGCATAATTCATAAGGGGGGAAGTGGAAGTTCGAAAACGTTTGACACAATGATATTTATTATCTATTTAGCAATAAAGCAAAAGAATAAAATATTCACTATTGTATCTGAGAGCAAACCACATTTAGATATTGGAGTAATTAGATATGCAAAGACCATTTTGGAAAGTATGGAATTGACAGGAAACATACCATTTAATTTAAGTAAATCATTTTTTAGTTTTCCAAATGGTTCTATAATTGAGTTTTTTTCTGCCGATAGGATAGACAAAGCACTTGGAGCAAGGCGTTATTTACTTTATGGCAACGAGGTAAATTCATTGAAAAAAGATGTATGGGACGAATTGGCAAGACGTAGCGAGATAATACTTGCCGACTTTAATCCGACACGTAAGTTTTGGTTAGAGGACTGGTTGGAATTTTACAAAGACAATATAGTAATTAAATCAAATTACTTAGACAATCCATATTTGCCGAGTTATGAAGTTGAGAGGATTAAGTTAAGAGCTTCCAAAGATAAGAATTTTAAAAAGATACATATTGATTGCGAATATGGGAGCAGTGAGGGTGTTGTTTTCAGTCCCGAGCAGATAATACTTATTGATGACTTTCCAACAGACGCTAAATTTACGTATGGACTTGACTTTGGATATGTAGCACCGAGTTGTATGGTTAAAGTCGCAGATTATGATGACAATATTTATATTGAAGAAATGTTTTATCGTAGTGGATTAAACACATTGGAATTAATTAACAAAGTCAAAGAACATAATAATAGCAGAATTTACGCAGATAGTGAAGACCGCAGAATGATTACTGAATTACTCGCTAATGGAGTTAATGTTTATCAAGCAAAGAAACGAGCTGGTTCTGTATCTGCTGGAATTAGTTATTTACAAGGTAAAAAGATACACATAACAAAGAACTCAATTAATGTAATTAAAGAGTTTAGAGAATTGACACACGAATTAAATAAGCAAGGACAATTTACAGGTAAGTTTTGTGGAGAAGACCACAGCGTCGACGCAACACGCTATGCCATTGAGGATAGAAGTTCAAGTGTTGGAATAAAAAGCCAATTAGCAGGTGAAAGTATGCACCAAAGTTATAAACAAAAATATAATTAAATATGAATAAAATTGAAGAATTAGAAAAAAGGATTGACAAATTAGAAGCACAAGCACAAATTTGGTTGGAAGAAAAAGAAAAGATAATGATGAAAAAATCTATAAAAGCATCATGCGAACAAGTTTGGAGTGGAACGAAAGAAATAGAAATTCCATATATTCCAGAGTTTGAAAATCCAATAAAAGAATATTTTGAGAAAAAAAGACAAAAAAAAATTGCAGAAATGTCAAATTTTCCAATAAAAGAGGCGTTAGCAAAAAATCAAGCAAATGAATTATTTGAAATAATTACTAAACATATTAATCATAACTTAAAAAGTCAAAAAATTGAATGTGAAATAGATTATGTTGGATTAAAAGATAAAATACAAATATGTTTATTTAATAAACTATGAAAATAAACGATAAGCCATTTTTTGAAATACAACCATTATTAAGGTGCAATGAACTATCCGAATTCAAAGGCGAGATAATGTTTAACGAAGCACCTGAAGACATTGGCGAGTGTTCTGTTGAGCTGTTTATCAACGGCACTAATTATGCTAATTATTATTTTTCTTGTGAATTAATTAATAATTTTTCTTGCATTTCAAAAAAAAAGTTATATATTTGCAAATCGTATTTAATTTTAAAAACTGCAAAATCATATATTGAGCAAATGGAAAAATTTTTAAATAAGATTAAAGAGATTGGTGATAAGTTTAGAATACCTGACAAAGCGAGTGTATCTTTGCAAGATGACTATTCTTGGATTTCACTTATTGATATAATAGCCAAAGGAGATATTACAAAACACGAGGCGGTTAAGAAAATGAAATTATATGACTTTGTCTTAATGGTAAAAAAAGAATTAGATGTAAATTATTCTACTTACATAAAAATGAAACAAAATGTATTATAGTATTATCAAAGGAATATGCGATGACTTAGAGTTGTCGTTTTATTATGGCGAGGGCTGGTTGCAAAACTATAAATCTTTAAATGCGACATACCCAGCCGTCTTTATGTTTAACATTGTTGAGAATTATTTAGATTTTCCAAATGAGAGCCAGTTCAGGACAATAGATTTGAGTTTTGCAATGTTAAAATCATTAGAACAAAAAGATTATTTAAATCCTGTTAGTGCGACAAACGATGGACACGTGCAAGAGATGAAAGCGAAGTTATACACTTTTATCAAAGCGTTAAGAGATTATTCAGTTAATAATGTAAAAACGTTCAGAACTAACGAGACTTGGCAAATCAAAGTAACTGAAACACCACAATTACAGATGTTCACTGATTTTGTTGCAGGTGTAACGTGTGAAATGAAAATTAAAGTATTAAATTTAGATGACTTATGTTAAACTTTCAACCTACATTAGAGAAATATGGCAATGACTTTGTAAGTAAGTTGAAGAAGTTTCACATTGAAGCAGGACAAAAGGCAAGTGGCGAAACTTTAAAAGAGTTTGGTTATGAAGCGACACCAACTAAATTAGTTGTATATGGAGCAGACCACGTTGAATATCTTGACAGAGGGAGAGGTGCTGGTGGCGTTCCTCCTTCAAATGTTATTTATCAATGGTCAATAGACAAAGGTATAAGTTTTGAGAGTGAAGCTCGCAGACGTTCATTTGCTTATTTAGTATGTAGGAAAATAGCTGAAAGCGGTTCATTTCAATACAGGACAGGACACACGTTTAATGGATTTGTAAAACCAGTGTCAAGTGTTTTCAGCGATGAAGAAATGCAAAAGATGACAACTGAAATAGCTAAGCAATTTATGGAAGAGGAAAAATTAGAAATTAATAAAATATTTAAACAATGGCAATCCAAATAATAACAAAGCCCGAGATATTAGTTCAGTTGTCAATTCCAACGGAAAGCATTTTGATAGATGACTTTGCTCTAACATTAAACGCAATTCGCAATCCTACAATGTTTGAATTTCAACGTAAAGATATTTCAGTATATACCGTAACTGATAATGGTTCAAGTTATTGCAGAATTAAATCATTAGGATTAATAACATTTTCACTTGGTTCAAGTGTTTATTTGAGTTCAGGTGTGTATGCAGATAGTGGGACAATAACTGATATAGGAATAGGAACTGATGGGGTTAATTATATTGATGTTGATATTGATTATATTTCAGATACTTCGGGTGGCTTTGTGAATGTAGCAATAGATAGAAAAAATTATGAGGTGCAAGTTAAATTGTTTTATGGCTATGTAAATTATACCGAATATGAACATTATCTATTAGGCACACCAGACAGCACAGGACTTGTAACGATTAATATTTCAAGTGCATTAAGAAATATCTGTTCTAAGATTAACCAAATAGATTATGACTACCCGATAACGCAGGATTTGAGCAATAGCGGGTTGTTTTATATTCAATACAGGGAAGTTTGGAAGGATTACGAAGGGTCTTGGCTAACAGCTTCAAGTTATTGGCAATATCTTTATTCAGCTTTGCAACCACCGAGATTGATTTACAATAACATTATGGAGCAATATGAAATGAGTTTCAGTAGAGATACTAAATTCTTAACAGCTTTTGCAGAACCTAAATTCTTTGTTGGTTTTCCATTTACTTTGAGTTATTTCGCACATTACTTATTCATAAATAATACACTTCAATTAAACAAGATACAGAAATATAAAAATATTAACAAGGTAACAAGGGACAGCGAAACGATTGCACTTCAAAACGCTAATAACTTTGGACTTCAAAACTTAAACATAGATGAGCCGACTTGCACAGATGAATATTTTTCAATTCAACTTTCAATAAGTGAAAATGATTGTGAAGATAATTGTTATGTAGAAGTTAATTATGTAGAATGCGATTATGTGGCGTGTGGTTATGGAGTTGGTTCGGGAACTATTGTTCCACCAGACCCTGACCCTATTTTACCTGAAGCAAATCCAGCATAATAAAAAATAAATTATATGAGTGATATAACAGACCTTTTACCAGAAGCCTATATTTTAGGCGTTAGAACAGAAGAACTTGACATTAAGATTGAGTGTTGTCAATACGCAGACCCTATTTTTCTTCGTTGGAAAAATGATTTGGGTGGTGTTGACCAGTGGCTATTTGACAAAGAAGTAAATGAAAGCCCAGAAGTGCAGACCATTAATTCTTATGAAAAACCACTTGAAAATATAAGGTATGGCGACAAGTTGGTAGTAACTGAAAAAAGATATAACAAAGTATTAATAGCAAATACCACCTTTGAGAAAATAAACGCAGAGGGCTTTAGACAAATGTTAAGAAGTGAATGTGTTGAAATATTAGATGACAATGATGACTTGACTTCATTTGTAAAAGTAGATATTGAGTTGTCAAATTGGAATTTAAAAAACACAGCCGATTATGGAAAATTAACTATTAAAATAAAATACCCAAGCAATGAAAGGTAAATTATATCTAAATAATGAACTAACAGAAGCCGAGATAACGATACCGCTTTCCTTTATATCAAATGAATTAAACAATTTGAATGACAAAAGAGCAGGTATGTCTGGCACTATAATCATTGATAAAACAGAAAAATACCACGAGGACTCTGATATATGGAACTCAGCTATTACTTGTAATTATTTTTATAATGGAATTAAACTTGTAACCAATGGTGATGTTAGATTGTTAAAATTCACTGACAAAGAAGTTCATTTAAAAGTATATTTTGGAGCAATTTTACTTCAAAATGTTTTAAAAGAACTAAAAATTAATGAGTTAATAGATGAAACTTTAAATATAGAATGGAATTTAACCGAGATAGTAAAGAGTTGTGAAACAGAAGATGTATTTTTTATGTTTGCTAATACAGATGTATGGGAAGAAGATGAGTTTATAACTTCAAATAAAATAAATGCAAAAAGATTAGTTCCAGCAATCAAAGCACGCAAGATAATTGAACTTATTGAAGATGAAACAGGAATAACAATAACAGGGGACTTCGCAGATGATGAGTTGATTGATAGTATGTGTATGCCGTTGATTAGTAATAATAATATTGATATAAAAAAAATAGAAGCAATAAATACAGCATCAACAAATCAAAAGAATGTTTCAGACCACCCGATAATTGAGATTGCAGATAGTTCTTATGATGAATTTACATCTGTAACAGGAGATGGATACTTGAATGGGACAGACGAAATAAAAGTAAATGATTTAGGCAATTACGATATTGATGTAAATTATAAATTTGGGTATAGATGTCAATCATATTACAATAATAAACTTGAAGAAAATGATTTAACAATAACATCAATAAGAGTTAGATTGTATAAAGTAGATGCAGTAGGTGCTGAAACAGAATTAGCAAAATGGGAAATACTAAATGAAACAGGATTAACAACAAATATGGACGGGCTTTATGAAATTAATGATGTTAATTTAAAAGCAGAAGGAGTTGCAATAGATACTACTGATAAAATAATGATTAAAATTTCATTTTACGTTGTTATATCTTGTGGGGTTGTTTTATTAGATAGATTAGGTAGGTTTGCTCATTATACAACAGGAGATGTAGTTTTAAATAAATCTTATGTTCAATTTGACGGCGAATTTGATAGCACACAATTATTGCCAAATATTACAGCGTTAGAATTTATTAAATCATTAATTCAGAAAAAAGGTTTTATATTAGATTTTGATTTCCTTAATGAGAAATTTATACTTAATTATTTCAATCAAATATATAAAAATTTAAATCTTGCAGACGATTGGAGTTCTAAATTTGTAAGTTATGAAATTACTGATATATATGGAGTGTATGGCAGGAATAATCTTTTTCAATACACCAATGACAAAGATATAGATGAAAACTATGGCGGGTATAATGTAGAAGTGGATAAACAACCATTGCCACAGGAAACGATAATATTAAAAGATATAACAGCAGGAACGCTACAAGAGGACTTTACAGAGGGGGGCAATGCTTTTGAGATATGTAGAGTGCCATTGATTAGTGAGAAGTCTGCAAAATGGGAGAAATTAAAACCACGTTTCCTTTTATTTGAACGAAAGACAATTGACCAAATTACAATAACAGATGGACTTGCAGATGTAAATGTTACAGATATAAATTATGTTTGGTTTACAGATTATCAAAATTTTAATTTAGATTGGACGTTTTTAGCTGAAAGATATTATACAGATTTTGTTTCTATGTTCGATAGATACAGAAAATATACTATTGTAGCACATCTAAATACAAGCGACTTAATTCGTGAGCAATTAACACCTGTTTATATAAGACAACTGAATGCTTATTTTTTTATTTAGAAAATAAACTTTACAAGTGAAAATGAATTATCAACCATTGAAGCAATACGATTATGAAAGAAATAATAACCATAGAAATAGATGCTGGCAAGTCAGCAAAAACGATTAAAGAATTAAAAGACTTGTTGGAAAAACAGAATAAAGAACTTGAAGGCACAGCCAAAGGTTCAAAGAAGTTTGAGGAGTTGAATAAGGGAATTAAAGCAACAGAAAAAGAAATTAAATTGCTTACAAAAGGAGTTAAGGAATACACTCATTCAGACCAAGCAAGAGATAAGGCAATGCTAAAAGCCGATAAAACAATAAAGCAAAATACCGAAAGCATAGTAAGGTTAAAATTAGCAAATTCAAATCTAACAGCAGAAAATAAGTTATTAAAAAAGTCGTATGATGCTGGCGAGATTTCCTTTCAAAAATATAGCGAACAGGTAGCAGAAAACACTCAAAAGATAGATAAAAACAAATTAGAAGTATCAAATCTAACAGCACAAAATAAACTTTTACTAAAAGAGCAAGAAGCAATACCAACATCAATGAAGGAAATGAGTTTGGCATTATCTAAATTGAAAAACGAATATAAATCAATGACAGACGAGGAGCGAAAAAGTCCAATAGGGCAAGAGATGTTAAAAAACATCAATAGCTTAGATACAGAAATAAAAGATTTAGACACCTCAATAGGAAACAATCAAAGGAATGTAGGGAACTATCCGACAGTAATGGGACAGGCGGGAGGAGCAATAAAGAATGTAGGCGGTCAATTAATGAAATTTGCAGGGACATTAGGATTGGTTGTTGGTGCTGGCAAGTTATTAATGGGTGCTTTTGACAAAATGAAGGAAAATTCACAAGCATTTGGGGACACAATAAAAGAAGTTATGAATGGTGGAAAAGAAGCAACGAATGCTTTTTTCAGAAGTGTGGCAAATGGAGATTGGAGTAATTTATTAAGTAATATGCGAACAGCGTATGAAGAAGGCAAGAGATATGCAGAGATGTTAGATTTAATACAAGACAAGCAAAGAGCAGAAGAATATCAAATTAAAGTAATAGATAGGCAAATAGCATCAGAAAAAGAATTATTATACAATAAATTAAATAGTAAAGAAGTAAGAAAAAAGGCATTAGAAGAAATAGAAAAATTAGAAATACAGAAATTAAATACAAGACAAAAATTAATAGATGAGAGTATTGCTAATGAAGAACAATCATTGAAAGCAAATCATAATTTAACAATAGAAGAATTTAAAAAGATGTTTGGTAGTGTTGAATATCAACAAAAATTGCACGAAGCACAAAAATTGGAAGCAAAAATGAGAGCTGATGAAAAATATATATCATATACTCAAATGATAGTTGGAGACCAAGTTGTCAGAAACAAACATTTTAACGAAGCATTACTACAAGAAGATATAAAAAGATTAGATAAAGCAACACAGCAAGCGATGTATTATGCTAAAAAGCAAAATACGATATCAGATGAACAAAGAGATTTAGGTATGAAAATACTTGGAGAAAAGGAAGTTGCTGAAAGAGAATTTAATATGCAAATGAAAACATTAGGGGAGCAACGTTTAAATGTGCAAAACCAATATTTAGCAGAAGAAAAAGAAAAAAGAGACAAATACAATGAAGCCAAACAAAAGAGTATAGATTTGGCTCTTGAAGAATTGCAATTAATTACAGAATATAATTTATTAATATCCAAAAGCGATGAAGAAAAATACAATTTAAAAGTAAAACAGATTAATGATACTTGGGAATTTGAAAAAAAATCACTAAAAGTTGCTTCAAAAGAATACACCAACGCTGAAAGACAAAAAAACAATGAGTTGTTATCGTTAAAGATTGAATATGAAAAATCTGTTGAGGACTTGAAACAAAAAGAATATGAAGCAGGAATGACATTTTTCAAAAATGGAATAAGTGAAGAAGAGTTATTATTAAAACAAGCGTATGCAAACCAAACTGAATATTTAGGCAAAAAGATTACATCGGAGGAAGAATATCAAGCACAATTATTAAAAATTAAGCAAGCTGAAATGTTAGGTGAAATGGCAATAATGGAAGCCAATGGACTTGATATTGCTGAGAAGCAAATGGAATATGATAATTTAGTCGCAGATAATAAAATTAAGTTAAATCAAAAAGTAGCAGATGACACCAAAGCAACAATAGAAGAAGAAAAACGATTAAAAGAGGAACAAATTAACGAAGCAGTAGCATTAGCACAAGGAATGGGAGATTTATTTGCACAAATGATGTCAGGGGCAGATAAAAGCATAGGTAAATTTTTTAGGCATACATTGGCAATGTTATTAGATAGTATTGAAAAAAGAATAATGATGGGATTAATTTCTGCTTTATTTGAAAGCGTTTCAAGTGAATCGTCAAAGCCATTTCCAATGAATATAGTAACAAGTGCAATAAAAATAGCAGCAGTAACTGCCGCATTTGGAGTTGCCAAAGCAAAACTGACAAAAGTTTCAAAGGCAGAAAAAGGAATGATGGTAGGAGGAAAGCCACACTCACAGGGTGGCACACTTATTGAGGCAGAAAGAGGAGAAGCAATAATAAACAAACGTTCAGTAGCAATGTTTCCACGAGAGTTATCAGCAATAAATCAAGCAGGAGGAGGAGTGCCTATTATGGCAACAGGTGGAACTATTGGAAGTGTAGTTAGTGCAAACGAAACTATAAAGGCAGAAACACAAATTGAAACTAATAGAATGCTGGTAAATGCAATAAAAGAAATGCCAGCACCAATTGTAATGGTTGAAGAAATGAGTAATAAATTAGTTGAAAATAATTATAATAAAAGTATTGGTATTATATAAAATTTAATTAAATTTGCAAAATGATAGTATGCATTCCGACATATAAGCGTCCCGAATTACTTTTAAAAGTATTAAAGACTATTCCAAAGGATTGCGAGGTTTTAATATTCCAAGACGGGTGCGGTTCTGATTACAGCAAATGCAAAGAACATTTACAAGACTATAAATTCAGTTGGTATAACTATTCAAAACCACACGGCAAGCAGTTATTGTGGGCTTTATATAACGATATTTGGCAAATATTAAAAGAAAAAACATTTGATTTGGTGCATTTTCTTAATGATGATACAATCCCAACGGCTGATTATTGGAATTTAACAAGTATAATATTAGCCACAAGCAACAAAATTGAAGTATTAAATACATTTTGCGTTGAGGCACACCGATTAATGTATTACAAAACGGCTCCAAATATGGACTTTGGGCGGTATAAACTACATCATTTGAATAAAATTGATTGTAACTTTGTATGCAATAGAGCGTTTTTTGAACGTATGGAGTGGGAAGTTAAACCTATTCCTTCTGATTTTGACTTCAAAAATGGAAGCGGTGTAGGTTATTATATGTCAGAAAGGTATATGCACGCTGGGGGACACACGCAAAACATATTTCCAAGTCTATTAATACACGAGGGTGTTGAGAGTGTTATTGGAAACAAATTACCTTTTAATGCAGTGAAATCAATTTTGCCAACAGAAGAAAAATTAGTAATTGTAGAAACAAAAGAAGAACCAGAAATTTTTGATAAAAAAATAAAAGGATACAATAATGGGCGTGTCATTTGGAGCTTAGACAGCTCGTATGCAGGTGTTTCATTTATTGCCAATTATATGAATGCAAAGACAATTATGTATAATCGTAGGCGTGAGGATTTTGATAAAATGTTTTATGACTTTATTACTTACGTAGATAATAAAGAAGAAACACTTGACTATTTAAAAAATGCAAAAGAACTACTATTATTTGGAGCAAAGGGTGTTCAATACTTGCTTCCGATTTTAGACAAGATTAAAAAGAAATTAGCGGATTACAAAGTAACATTTTTAATTACAGACCACTGGTATTTTAAAGATAGATATTTAAATAATGACAGAATTAACACCGAACTTAAAAAGTGCAAAGATGTTAAGTATTTATTTATGCCTGATTGTTTAGATTTTAAAGCTGACTTCATAAAAGAATATGATTTATATTATCAATATTTGCCAGTGCATGAAATGGAAACTAAAAAAGAAATTAAGGTATGCCACTCCGCAGGGCTGAAAGTAGATACAGATGAAAAAGGAACTTCTATAATTAGAAAATTATGCAAAGAGTTGAATATTAAATTAGATGTATTAAGCGGTTTGGCGTGGGATAAATGTGTTGAGAAAAAAGCAGAGGCAATGATATTTATTGACCAGATAATAAACAAGTCAAGAGCAGAGCAAATGAAAATAGAAGGATATTCAGGAGGTATTGGCAAGAGTGGATTGGAAGCAATGAAATTAGGAGCAGTTGTTTTAGCAAGTGGCAATTTAGTTGGAAATAAAAAACTACCAAAAGCACCAGTCATTTTAGTAAATGAAGCCAATGCCAAAGAAAAACTACAAGAGTTATTAAAACTATCTAAAAAAGAATTAATCAAAATTGGACAAATAAATAAAGAATGGGCTGATAAATATACAGGATTTGATTTTGTATTGAATAACATAGACGATAAGATACAAAGAGTAAGCCAAATAGCGACAAGTGTAACTCTTTTAGGATTTCAAAAAAGGATGAAAGATAAATTTAAATTAAAGAGTTATCAAAAAGAAAATAAAGCGACTTTATTTTTTGGGTTTTACAGAGCTGAGGATTACGAACGTGTAAAGAATCACAAGGGGAAAGCCGTAATATTATTTGCTGGGAGTGATGTCGATTATTTTGGGCGTTGCTATAAGCAATATACTGATGACTTGATTAAGCATCGTATTATAGCCATATCTTCAAATGTAAAAGAACGTTTATTAACGTATGGGTTAGAGAGCGAATACATACCTATATGTCCAGCACCATTAATTAAGAATGTATATTCTAAAAAAGACGCAGAATGTATTTATTTTTATGGCAAAGGTGTTAAGTATGGCGAAGAACTACTCACTGAAATACAAAAAAGAACAAGATTTGAAATTATTAGAACCACAAATGGTCAATATTCACAAGAAGAAATACAAGAGTTCTATAAGAAGTGTTTTGTTGGATTAAGATTAACCCCAAAAGATGGGCTCAGTAATACGATAATAGAAATGGGACTTATGGGGCGTAGAGTAATTCACAATCCAAACTCACTACCAAACACAATTAAATATAAAACTATTGAAGATATTGTGAAAGCAATAAATTTAGAATATAAAAAAAGAGATGAAGACTGCAATATTATAGCAGATGAGGTTTTTGATTATATGAATAAAGTAACTAATTTTTGGCTATATGTATAAGATATTATTTACAACTTATGTTTTTGGAGATGATATATATTATGAAGATATTCCATATTATATCTATTCAGTATTGGAAACACAACCTAATGCTTTTGTTAAGATTTTCACAGAGAAAAAAGTTCCAAAACGAGTAAAAGAAGCATTGAATATTTTAGTAAATAGAAATTTTAAAATTGTTGAAAATTTTAGTTTGATAAACTATAAAAAGGAAATGCCAATAATTGAAAGTCAATTTAAAAAGACCACAAGATTTTTACTTCCAAAAGAACATTTTACAGGATTTGATTTTGCATATATAGGCGATATTGATTTTTTAATGTATAAAGAAAAAGAAATCATTGCTGAAAGCCATTTAAAGCATTGTGATAACATTGGACTTCCATTCTCGAATGGAATAAGACCAAATGGAAAACAGATGACAGGACTTCATTTTATCAAATGTAAGGAATATTTTGAAAAAATGGACAAAGTAATTAACAGAGCTATTGAAACCAATTTATTATATTTAATTGAATTGCCAAAAATAGAAAATATAAGAAACGAACATATACTTTACGAATTAATAAGAATAGGTTTAGGATTTAATGGATTGGAAAAAGAAATAACAGACGGGAATGAATTATATTACAGACCACATCACGGCATACATTTAGGTGTGTTGAGGTCAAAAGATTTCTTGCCAAGAAGTTATATGAAAGTCCATTATTTAGAAGAAAAAGAATTTACTGAAATACATAAAATAGTTAAAAATCATAAAGTAGAAAAAGTAATAAAACATTTTACTTAGAAAAATATTTATTATGAGCAAAGATATAATTGATAAATTAGCAAATGCTGGATTAAGCAAACATAAAATAGGCACATTATTATATTATTTTCAAGTAATAGAAAAATATAATGCTTTAAAAGTAGTTGGATTAGACCATTGGGAAATATGCGACAAGATAGGGTTAGACGAAAAACATTATTACAGAATTAGAAATATAATAGTTAAGGTAAAAACGATAGTGTAAATATCGTGCAACTAATTTATTTTTAAACTCGTTTTATATTTGCATAAAAATTTATTATGCAAAAAATAATTCTTAATGGAGATATTGGCTTCGAAATAACACTTGCCGAAATTATGGGCATAGTGAAAGCTAATGCATCGGAAGAAATTGAGTTTGTAGTTTCCACTTATGGCGGTTACGTTGATGAAGCGTGGCGAATTTACAACTATTTAGCAAAACAAACAAACGTAAGTATAACATTTGATGGAATTTGTGCAAGTGCTGGCACTTTTGCATTCCTATCAATACCAAAAGAAAAACGCAAAGCAACAAAGGACACAATGTTTGCTATTCATTTACCTTACAACAAT
>Ga0272441_10002873_pt1 | contig 34154 bp, 27 predicted proteins | sample SSMProp6N_FD_193582 | JGI IMG/M metagenome (GOLD analysis project Ga0272441, IMG submission 193582) | Marine sediment archaeal communities from Little Sippewissett salt marsh, Falmouth, MA, United States - SSM-Prop-6N | ecosystem: Environmental > Aquatic > Marine > Wetlands > Sediment ... | reverse complement strand
ATACCAATTCTGATTAATAAGTGCGCTGGGCATATTTAGTAAAGCAAACTGATTTGACTATTTCCTTATCAAGGACAGCTTTTTGCCACGCATCAACCGCAGCAAGGCGAAGTGCATCATAATCGGCGTACATTCTGTTAGCCCAATAATGACTTCGTAAGTAATGCCAAAGGTTCTCAACAGGATTGAGTTCGGGTGAATATGGTGGCAAAGGCACAATGGTCACATTCTCTGGAATTTCCAACTTCTTCGACGTATGAAAACCAGCCCTATCCCAGAGCAACAAAACATGAACATCTTGGGAAACTTCCGCAGTGAATTGTTTTAAGAACACGCTGACCACTTCGCTGTTAATCGACGGCGACAACAATCCTAAGCTTTCTCCGGTTTCAGGACAAACTGCACCAACAACATAAAGCCACTCATATTTTGTCTGCCTGACTGCTCTGGGGCGAGATCCTGTTTTTGACCATACACGCGTTATAGTACCCTGTTGGCCAAAGCGTGCTTCATCCTGAAACCATACTTCTATTTTCTGGTTGGGATGGGCTGATTTGATTTTATCCAGCGTTTGGATGAAGTTTTTTTAAGTTGTTCCTGCAACTGAGGATCGGCCTTTTCATGTTGTGGACGAGGGCAAAGGCAAGAATATCCCAAGCGATGCAGCAGGTCATATAATCCTTGCATTGAATACAGAACACCAAACTCACGTTCCAAAATCCGTCTTATCGCAGGCCCGTTCAGTACTGAAACACCATCTTTTTTAGTCGGTGCAGCTTCAATTCGTTTACAAAATCTCAGTTCGGCCTTGCGAGGTAATTTAGTTGGTTGTCCGGGACGCGGTTTGTCTTTTAATCCGTCGATACCTTGTTTGTTGTACTTATACACCCATTGCTGAATCGTACGGCGGGCAGCCCCTGTAACAGTCATAATTTGAGAGCAGTTCAATCCTTTGGCGGCCAGATATACTGCGTGTATTCTCCGAGCAAGCCTTGCGTTCTTTTCTGTGCGATACAGTGTTTGAAGCTCTTGTTTTGTGTAACGGTCTTTGAGATTCATAATAGCCTCCGTGCTTAAAAATAGTTTCAATTGACTACTATGAACTATATCGGTGTTTACATGCTAAGCGCATTAATTAATCGTAATACGTATTATATTTCCTTTAAAACGATACTCAATTTTATTCAATACCCAGAGCTTCCCTAACCGCAGCCTCGGCCTTTGCTTCAGCTTCTTTGGCTTCCCTGATTTCCGCCACTTCTTCAAATTCCTTGGGAAGCGGAGCTTCGACAAGATGTTTGACCTTTATTTCCAAATGAGGCTTGAAAGCCGTACCGGCGGGTATCAGGTGACCGAGTATGACGTTCTCCTTCAAACCATGAAGCTCATCTACCTTGCCCGCCAAAGACGCCTCAGTGAGAACCTTGGTTGTCTCCTGAAAACTGGCCGCTGCTATAAAGCTCTCAGACCACAACGATGCCTTTGTGATTCCCAGTAGTAATGTTTTGGCTGTTGCAGGTCTCGGTTTTTTGCCCGTAGCACCGCGGCCACCAATACCCTCTATCTTTTCATTAGCGGCAGCCAACTCCTCTTTACTAACAATCTGACCCAACTCGAAGTCAGTCACATCTCCGAGGTCGGCTATCTTAAGGCTATTAGTCAGTTTTTCGTTCTCTTTTTTAAACAAAAATCTGTCAACAACCTCACCCGGCAAAAATGAGCTGTCACCAACAGATTCAATTTCCACTTTTCGCATCATCTGGGAACAAATGATTTCGATATGTTTATCGTTAATATTTACGTTTTGGGAACGATATACATTTTGAATTTCTATTGTTAAATATCTTTGCAACGCCTCCTCACCTTTGATTCTCAAAATATCGTGCGGTACCAGCGGGCCGTCGGTCAGAGCATCCCCGGCTTCAGCATAATCACCAGTATGAACGTTCAAATGCCTGTCACGAGGAACATGGTGTTCTTTTTCCATGCCGCTTTCACTTCTGATAATAATCGTCATTTTACCCTTACGCTTATCGCTCCTGAGCTCGACACGACCACTGATTTCCGCCATAGCAGCAGGATCCTTGGGTTTTCTCGCCTCAAACACTTCGGTAACTCTCGGCAAACCTCCGGTAATATCCTGCGTTCCGCCGGTAGCTCTGGGCTGATGAGCAAGCAATTGGCCGGCCTGTACACTCTGGCCCTCAATGACTTCAATTCTTGCCCCGGCGGGAAGATAATGCACATCAAGTATTTTACCATCTCCGTCTTCAATGATAATCTGCGGATGTTTATCGCCTTTGTGCTCGATTACCACCGGTTTTCCCACCTGCCCTTTCCTTTCTTCTTCGATACCAATCGTCTCACCTTCAATGATATCCACAAAACGTATGAAACCGGCCACTTCCGCCAGGATTGGCGTACGATGGGGATCCCAACCGAATAACGACGTACCGACCTTAACCTTACTGTTATCAGCAATAAAAACAGTGGCTCCATATGGTACTTTAAACCGGTCAAGCTCTCTTTCCTTTGCATCAAGAATAGCAATTTCACCGTTCCTTTTTAGAGCAATAACCGATGTTTTCCCGTCGCTCTGCTTAATTTCGACGGCGTTAATATCACGATACATTACCTGCCCGGCGTATGTCGCTTTTTGTTCTCTTTCAAGAATAGCTCTCGAGGCAACTCCACCAGTGTGGAAAGTTCTCAATGTTAACTGTGTTCCCGGCTCTCCGATTGACTGTGCCGCAACAATACCAACGGCCGAACCATCTTCAACTAATTTTCCTGTGCTCATATCCCAGCCATAGCACTTTGCACAAACTCCGAACGGACTGTCACATGTCAGGGGACTTCTGACTCTGATAGCATCAAGGCCAAGAGCTTCAATCTTTTCTGCCGCTTCAACATTAATAACCTCGTTCTCACGTACGATCATCTCGTCGGTTATCGGGTTACGAATATTGTCTCTGGCCGTTCTGCCTATAATTAGCTGAGACAGCGGGACATCAACCGACTCGGCTCTTGGCGGACTTGAAGCGCTTTTTGTAATTCCCTGCAAGGTCTGGCAGTCACGCTCGATAACGATTACATTCTGTGCTACATCGATAAGTTTGCGAGTAAGATAACCCGAGTTGGCCGTCTTTAATGCCGTGTCGGCCAAACCCTTACGTGCACCGTGAGTGGAGCTGAAGTATTCGAGAACGGTCAGGCCTTCGCGGAAGTTTGACTTAATCGGAGTCTCAATAATCTCCCCACTCGGTTTGGCCATTAAAGCCCTCATTCCCGCAAGCTGCTGAATCTGATCAACACTTCCTCTTGCACCGGAATCACTCATAAGATATATAGGATTCAGATACGGCCGACCCTCGGCCGTAGTATCTTCCTTAAGACCCCGCATCATCTCGTTAGTAACCGCTACTCGTGCATTCGTCCAGGCGTCAACAACCTGATTATACCGCTCGCCTTCGGTTAAAACGCCCTCATGATAATTCTTATATATTTTGCCGACTTTGTTTTCGGTTTCTTCGATAATCTCCTGTTTCCTGTGAGGAATTTTAAGATCCGTAATTCCAAAGCTAAGACCTGCAAGTGTGGCATATTTGAAACCCAGATTTTTAATTTGATCGAGCAGTACCACCGTTTCGGAAGCACCGGTATATTTATAACAATCGCTAATTACCCGACTAAGCCTTCTCTGAGACATTGTAATATTATAAAACGGCATCCCTTCCGGAAGCATATCATTAAATATACAGCGCCCCACAGTTGTTTCAATAATTTCCAACTCTGAAATTCCCGCCTCGCCTACCACTTTAACCGTTGCCCCAAACCGAACCAAAATCCTCGTATGCAAACTAATTTTACCCAATTCAAGCGCCATTATTGCTTCGAACGGATCCCTGAACAGCTTCATTGTCTCGGTTTCTTCGACATTGCCGGGTTGTACATAGGTTAGATAGTAATTGCCCATCACCATATCCTGAGAAGGCCCGACCATCGGAGAACCGTTTGCAGGGGAGAAAATATTGGATGTGGTCATCATCAAAATATGAGTTTCCGCCTGAGCCTCTACGCTCAACGGCAAATGCACCGCCATCTGGTCACCGTCGAAGTCGGCATTGAAACCCTTGCAGGCAAGAGGATGGAGCTTGATTGCATTACCTTCGACTAATACCGGCTCAAAAGCCTGGATACCCATTCGGTGAAGAGTAGGAGCCCGGTTAAGCAGGACAGGATGCTGATGGATGACTTCTTCGAGTATATCCCAGACCTGTTCATCGCGCCGTTCGATCATTCTTTTGGCACTCTTAATCGTATCGGCTAATCCATGTTGCTTAAGCTTGCGGATAATAAAAGGCTGATATAATTCGAGAGCTATCTTCTTCGGCAAACCACATTGAAAGAGTTTAAGCTCGGGTCCCACAACAATAACCGAACGAGCCGAATAATCCACACGCTTACCAAGCAGGTTCTCACGAAATCGTCCTTGCTTGCCCTTAATCATATCGGTCAACGATTTCAAAGGCCGGTTATTGCTTCCCAGAACGGATCTTCTGCAACGCCCGTTGTCGAGCAGCGAATCCACCGCCTGTTGCAGCATTCTTTTTTCGTTGCGGATAATCACCTCGGGTGCATTAAGATCCATCAGTTTTTTCAGTCTGTTGTTTCGGTTGATAATTCTCCTGTACAGGTCGTTCAGGTCACTGGTCGCAAAATTATCCCTTTCCAGTAAAACCAGCGGTCTCAGGTCCGGAGGAATAACGGGTATAACTTCGAGCACCATCCACTGAGGTTTATTAGTGCTGTTCCTGACCTGGTTGATAATCTTAAGCCGCTTTGTCAGATCTTTGATCTTTTGTTTGCTGTTGGTTTTGGTTATGGTCTGCTTGAGCTGGTTGGCTATTTCATCGAGATCGAGACTCTCCAGCAAAGCCTTTATTGCTTCGGCTCCCATGAAAGCCTTAAAGGATTTGCCGTATTTATTCGTAGCGTCTCTATATTCCTCCTCACTGAGCAGTTGCCCCACTTTCAAAGGACTTTGCCCGGGGTCGGTGACAACATATTCCTGAAAATAGATAATTTTTTCGAGGTCGGCGCTCTTCATCGCCAAAAGGGTTCCCAGTCTGTTCGGAATGGCCTTAAAAAACCAGATGTGCACTACCGGTGCCGCGAGATTAATATGCCCCATGCGTTTTCGCCGGACACGGCTATGCGTGACTTTAACTCCGCATCTGTCGCAAATAATACCCTTAAACTTTGTCCCCTTATACTTCCCACACGCGCATTCCCAGTCACGTTCGGGCCCGAAAATCCGTTCACAAAACAGGCCGTCTTTTTCCGGGCGATACGTACGATAATTGATGGTCTCCGGTTTTCGTACCTCGCCAAAAGACCAGCTCCGAATATCATTAGGGCTGGCCAATGAAATTTTTACTGAGCCGTAATCGTTAATGCGGTCGTAAATACTTCCTAACATTTATATGCCCCTTATCAATGACTATAGAAAGTTGGCAATTAAATAAACTATTCACTTAGAGGGCGGAACTCCCAAGCCGCTTCTTTTCAAGCTGAATATTAAGCCCCAACCCCCTGATTTCATTACACAATACGTCAAAAGACAGAGGAGTTCCCGCTTCAAGAGTATTTTGTCCCTTGACCATTGATTCGTAGATTTTCGTTCTCCCTTCAACGTCATCGCTTTTGACGGTGAGCATTTCCTGAAGGGTATAAGCGGCGCCGTATCCTTCCAGCGCCCAAACTTCCATTTCCCCAAAACGTTGTCCGCCTGTTCTGGCTTTGCCTCCCAACGGTTGTTGTGTGATTAGGCTATACGGCCCAGTGGCCCTTGCATGAATCTTGTCATCAACAAGGTGATGCAGTTTCATCATATAAATGTACCCAATCGTTGCCTTCTGATCAAACGGTTTGCCCGTCCTGCCGTCATATAACTGAGTCTTGAGAGTGTCCGGAATATTAACAAAAAACTCATCTTCCGGCGGCAATTGTTTATTCTTACGAAGCTCGGCTTTACGTTCGCTCATCAATTCGTTCGCTTCTTCGGTCAGTTTCTGTATATCTTCCTCGGTAGCACCATCAAAAACCGGCGTCACAGCGTTAAAGCCCAGAACTTTAGCAACCCATCCGAGATGTGTTTCGAGAATCTGACCAACATTCATACGACTCGGAACACCGAGAGGATTTAACATTATGTCGAGGTTCGTACCATCTTCAAGAAACGGCATATCCTCTTCAGGCATAATTTTGGCAATAACTCCTTTATTGCCGTGGCGCCCGGCCATCTTATCTCCGATTGATAGTGTTCTTTTGATTGCCACATATATTTTTACCATCTGCAATACGCCGCTGGGCAATTCGTCACCGTGTTTTAAATTTGCTATCCTTTGTTTCTTCTCTTCCTGGATTTCGGTTATCCTGCCCCAGAATTTATCAACTATTTTTTGTACATTATCCCGCATCGCAGCCGGCTTAACCCATTTGATATTGAAGTTTTCGATTTGTTCGTAAATAACTTCGTTATCATCACTTGCACCGACTTTTTGCCGGGTGGAAGGATCGACAATATTGACTTCGAACTTATTGTGGACAGCCTCGATCATCTGCCTGAACAAGGCACATTCCTTCGCCTTCATTTGCTTTTCATATTCTTTTATCTGAGCCGCAAGCGTTTTTTTCTGCTCATCCGTACCGGCTCCGCGCCTTGTAAATCTTTCGGTCTTTATTACAACACCCTCGTATCCGCTGGGCAGTTCAAGCGAGTCATTTTTAACATCTTCGCCGGCCCTGCCGAAAATAGCATGTAATAGCTTTTCCTCGGGTGTCAGCTCCGTCTTGCTCTTGGGAACGACTTTTCCAACTAAAATGTCCCCCGGGCATACCCTTGTCCCTTCACAAATAATTCCGTTCTCGTCAAGATTTCTCAGCGCTTTTTCACTGACATTAGGAATGTCACGTGTGAACTCTTCCTTGCCGAGACGCGTTTCACGAACTTCGGCCGTAAATTCGTCGATATGAATACTCGTGAAACTATCATTCTTACAAAGTCTTTCGCTGACAATAATAGCATCTTCAAAGTTAAACCCGTCAAAAGAAACGAATCCGACAAGGACATTTTTACCAAGGGCCAACACCCCGTTGGAGGTTCCACCGCCATCTGCAATGATCTGTCCGCTTTTAACTTTATCGCCGAGTTTAACTATTGGTTTTTGATTGAGACAGGTTCTCTCATTCAGACCTACGAATTTTTCGAGGTCATATTCATCGGTATGATTAATGACAATTTTCGTCGCATCCACCGAGGTAACCGTTCCGGATGTTTCCGCACGTAATACCATACTGGAATTTTGCCCGACAATACCCTCCATGCCGGTTCCGACCAGAGGCGGCTCCGTCCTAAGCAAAGGAACAGCCTGTCGCTGCATATTCGAGCCCATTAAAGCCCGGTTTGCATCGTCATGCTCTAAAAACGGGATCAGTGAAGCCGAAACGCCAACAATCTGCTTGGGGGAAATATCAACGTAATTTACCTCGTCGCTGGAAACATGCGATAATTCTCCGGCTTTCCTTGCAAGGACCAAACCCTCTTGAATCTTTCCGCTTTCCGGATCGACCGCACTCGGAGGTGCAAATACTGCCTTCATCTCCTCATCAGCACGTAAATATTCCACTTCATCGGTAACCTTACCATTCTTCGCTTTTCGATATGGAGAAAGCAAAAATCCATACTCATCGATAGAGGCGAATATCGCCAGTGAAGCAATCAAACCGATATTTGTCCCTTCGGGTGTTTCTATGGGACAAATTCTGCCATAGTGACTTATATGAACATCACGGACTTCAAAGCCCGCACGTCTTCTGTTTAGACCGCCCGGCCCAAGAGCAGACAATCGCCTTTCATGAGTCAACTGGCTCAAAGCATTAGTCTGGTCAACAACCTGGCTCAGCTCTCCTCGACCAAAGAAATAATTGATACTGCTCGATACGCTCTTCGAATTCACCAGGTCGGCAATATGGATGGAATCTTCAGAGTCCCGTTTCATGCTCATACGCTCCTGAACGGTCCTGCGCAGCTTAAGCAATCCTTTTCGGATTTCATCAGCCGCAAGCTCATCAATCGTTCGCAGTCTTCTATTGCCCAAATGATCGATGTCGTCAATTTCTCCCCGGTCGTTACGCAAAGCCACAATGTACTTCATCGTATTGAGAAAGTCTTCCGGTCTGAGCGTCATTTCGTTCTCGTCAACCGTTTGTTCGAATTTGCGATTTAATCTGAACCGGCCGACATTACCAAGGCGATATCGATTCGAGTCAAAAAATTTCTCTGCAAAGAAAGCCTCTGCCTTTTCTTCATTGGGCGGATTGCCAGGTCTTAATCTCATGTAAAATTTTAATAAAGCCTGTTTGTGACTCTGGCAATCATCCTCTGCAAGAGTATTTAAAATGATGGTATCTCGAACATTCCTGATTATCTCGACAGTGGCCGAGGTTTTTTTGGAAGCCCTGGATTTCGTTTGTTTCTTTGAACTTTTAGTCTTCGGTTCCGTTAGTGCCGCTTGTATCAAAGAGACTTTTTCGCCGATTTGCCCACCGGCATCCACTATGATTTCACCGGATTCTTTATCAACAATCGGTTGAACCGCCCACATATTAGGCATTAGCTTGTTAGCAGGCAACTTCTCAGTCTCGTAAAACAATCTCAGGATTTGTTCGGTAGTTCCGTAGGCTTCGTCCGTTGCACGCAGGAAAACAGTCGCCGGTATCTTGCTGGACTGGTCGATTCTTACGACTAAAATGTCTTTGTTTGTTACACTGATCTCTATCCAACTACCTCTTTCGGGAATTACTCTGCCGCCATGCAACACCCTGTCGCCTTCTTTGCTTTCGATCAGGAAATCGACACCCGGACTTCGATGAAGCTGGCTCACTATAACCCTAACGGCACCGTTGATAATGAACTCGCCGCCGCCGACCATAATTGGTATTTCACCGAGATACATCGCCTGTTCGGCCAAATCCTCGCCTTCTTTCGAGCGTAATCGACACCAGATTTTCAACGGGTACCCATACGTCAATCGCAATTGCTTGCATTGATTGGGTGTATAATGAGGCTTTTCCAGCTCATAATAGAGGTACTCAAGGAGCATCTTCTTATCGTAGCTTTCGATAGGAAATGTCTCCTGAAAAAGTGCTTCGAGACCGATAGGTTTTCTCCGAGTCGGCGCAACATCTCTCTGTAAAAATTCGTCAAAACTTTTCCTTTGTATCGCAACCAGATTCGGAATTTCAACAATATCGGGGAGTTTGCCAAAACAACGTTCGGTTTGTCCAGCAATAATCTCACGCATTTTTAATCTCCAGCATTATACGTTCCAGTAAATTCACAGGAACAACATTATGCGGCAGTCCCGGTTCTCCTAAATTCGAAACTGCAGGCCTCATAAAACCACACTCGCAATTAATCCAGTTCAACTACAGCACCGACCGCTTCGAGCTGCTTTTGCAAAGTTTCGGCATCTTCTTTACTAAGCCCTTCTTTAACCGTCTTGGGAAGATTATCGACAAGCTCCTTTGCCTCTTTTAAGCCCAAACCGGTTATAGACTTAACCTCTTTAATAACCTGAATCTTCTTTTCACCGAATTCTTTGAGGATTACATTAAAGCTTGTTTTTTCCGCCTTCTCCTCAGATTGTGCCTGAACGGCAGGGCCCGCCATCATAACAGCACCACCGGCGGCAGGCTCAATACCGTGTTCTTCCTTTAAATAATCACCCAACTCTTTAGCCTGCATTAGTGTAAGAGCGACTATTTTATCACCGAGCTTCTTTATATCGGCGCTCCATTTCTTACCTTTGATATCTTCTTTTGTCTGCTCTACTTCTTTTGTTTGGTTCTCTTGTTCTGCCATTTCAAAAAACTCCTATCGTATAAGGCCTGGTGGTAGCCGAAACTCCACCGTTTCGTTTAACCCCCTAAACAAAGACAGGGACAGCCACACAAGCGATTTAATATTCTGTTTCTTACGCCGCTTGTTTTTCCTCACCTTCCGCTTTCGCTTTTATACAACCTGCAATAATTCCCGCAGGCGCACCGATGACGGCAGCTAATCTCCGGCCGACGGACTGAGATAACATAATAATTTCACCCAGCAACTCCGCTCGTGTCGGCATCTTTGAAAGTGACTCAGTCTGCTCGGGATCCAGCGCCGTGCCGTCAAGAAACGCTCCTTTTACCTCTATAACAGGATTCTTCTTGACCCAATCGGCAAGCTCCTTCGCTACATCAACGATACTGTCACCCCCATAAGCAATAGCACAAGGACCGTTAAACAAGGCCGCTGCAGAATCCATCTTTTGACTTTGTAATGCTTTTTTAAACAGGGAGTTCTTAACTACCGACAATCCGATACCTTTTTCTTTAAGTTCCCCGCGGATTACATTATTGTCAACTCCGCCAAGGCCTTTGATGCTAATAACCAAAAAATCCCTGATACTATCATCTGCGATCTTCTTTTCCAGTTCCGTTTGTAGTAATGCTTTTACGTACTTGCTCATTTTTCGTTTCTCGTATTTATTAACCGATTATCAATCAACAGTCCTCAGTAATTAACTGCTATACTCGGGCTCATTGCTGCTGATATGCACATTTTCTTTATGTATGTGCCTTTTGCCGCAGTGGGTTTAATCTTTTTTATGTGTGAAACAAATGCTTCAATGTTATCCACAAGTCTTTGCGTATCGAAGCTTTGCTTGCCGACCACTACCTGAACATTCCCGCCGGCATCGTTCCTGAATTCGATTTTTCCGGCTGCGAATTCCTCTACCGCCTTAGGCACATCATTTGTCACAGTTCCATTTTTAGGCGACGGCATCTTACCCTGCGGCCCAAGAACCCGGCCCAGCTTGCCTGCCTTGCCCATTACCTTAGGTGAGGCGATAGCAACATCAAAATCCATCCAGCCGTCTGATATCTTCTTTATTAATTCGTCACAACCGGCTTCAATAGCTCCGGCCTTTTTGGCCGCATCTATATCAGAATCCTCACAGAATGCGATCACGGTTTTCTTTTTGCCGATTCCATGAGGCAGGGATAAAGAACCCCGAACAGCCTGATCGGCCTGTTTCGAGTCGATACCCAGATGCAGCACACATTCTATGCTCTGGTCGAACTTGACGGATTTGAAAGATTTTACCTTTTCCACCGCCTCGTTAATATTTAAAGCCTCTTTACTCGACTGCTTTGCTTCTTCTTTATATCTTTTACTTCTGAATCGCATAACAAATATCTCAAATTACATACATATCTCTAAAATATTATCAATCGTTAACGTCAATACCCATACTTCTGGCTGTGCCCCTGATTATTCTTTCCGCATGATCAATATCGTACGCGTTCAAATCATTGAACTTCGTCTCCGCGATTTTTCGCACCTGCTCGGCGCTGACTTGTCCGACTTTCTCCTTATTTGGTACGCCGCTTCCCTTGGCGATTTCGGCAGCCTGCTTGAGTAAAACCGCTGCCGGAGGACTTTTTACATCAAACGTAAAACTTTTGTCTGAAAAAACAGTTATTACGACCGGCACAATCGTCCCGTTTAAATCCCTTGTTCTCTCATTGAACTGCGAGACAAACTGACCTATGTTAACACCATGCTGACCCAATGCAGGTCCGATAGGCGGAGCCGGAGTTGCCTGGCCGCCAGGCGCCTGTAATTTAATCTTTACTGCTACTTCTTTAGCCATTATTTACCTTCAATTCTCGATTCCCGGTATGTGTCCTAATCCGGCAATCACCCTCATATTTATACTTTTTCGATCTGCCAATATTCAATATCCAGCGGCGTGCTTCTGCCAAAAATGGTCACAATCACCTTTACAATTCCACGCTCGGTATCAATCGAATCCACGACACCTTCAAAATTCTCAAAGGCTCCTTCCCGAATCCTGATTACATCTCCTTTTGCAAACTCAACTTTTATGCTCGGGGCCTCCTCAGGTTTTTCGGCTTCCAACAGCATCTTTGCCACATCCGTGTCGCGCATAGGTGTGGGGATACCTTCTGTCCCGATGAAATCTCCTACACCGGCGGTCCCTTTAATCATAAACCAGGCCCTTTCAGGAACTCTACCGTCCTCGGTAGATTCCATTTCCATAAACACATAACCCGGATATAGTTTCCGTTTGTGGACTGTTTGTTTATTACCGCGGATACGCTTTATTCGCTCAACAGGAACCTCAATTCTGCCAATAATACCGGACAGACCTTCCCTTTCTACTTTCTGTGTAAGAGTATCTTTAACCTGGGCTTCTTTATTTGCCGCTACTCTTAATACGTACCACTGCATATTACACCTTATTACAAATCGCTCCTGTGAGAGAACTTAGCTAAAAAGCCACATAAAGAAAGTTTGAAAGCCTAAATCTGCGGTCCCAAGAAGTATAGCCATAATAATTACCACCACAATCACAATAATTGTCGAAACAGCTATTTCCTGCTTACTCGACCAGCTTACTTTTTTCATTTCGCTCTCGGCAGCAATTAAAAAATCTGCGACCTTGTGCTTGTTCACCAACCAGAAAATCAGCAGGGCCAGGACAACAAACAATCCAGCTGGAACCATCGTTGCTATCCACATGGATGCTTTCTTACCAATACTCCACGACGATGCTTCCAACTCGTAATATAGCTGTAAACAACCCAGACCAACTATAATAGCTGCGGCAAATGCACTGCATAGTCTTGTATACTTTCCCTGTCCACGTTTGTATATATCAAAAAACATATTTACTCCGTATTTTAATGAAGCGTCACTAATTATCTCGCTTCAAAGCAGGCCAGGAGGGAATCGAACCCCCAACCTTCGGTTTTGGAGACCGACGCTCTGCCAATTGAGCTACTGGCCTGTAAAATCGATTGTCGATTTCTTTATCACTTGCGTCGTATCTTATGAACAGTACGTTTCCGCTCCTGTTTACAAAACTTCCGAAGCTCTATTTTCGGTGTGCCTTCTGCCACACTTACACTTGTGCGATAATTTCTGCTGCTGCATTGAGTGCACTCAAGCCAGACATATTCTCTTTTACTTTTCTTTTTTGCCATAAGATTTAGTTTTCACCACGCAGGCTAATCAATTGGAGAACTATCCTGTGATCATTAATATGCCTGTCCGGTTGACTATTACCAGAACCAGCAAACCCGTTTAATATTATTAAATCCAAGAGATACAATCAGAATTTTCAAGCTATTATCTTGGTAACAACACCGGCGCCAACCGTTCGTCCACCTTCCCTAATAGCAAAACGAAGTCCTTCTTCCATAGCTATTGGGGCTATAATTTCCACTTCCATAGCTATATTATCGCCCGGCATACACATCTCGGCGCTCTTGCCTTCCCGGCTCTTCAGGGCGAGAACAGCACCTGTCACATCTGTTGTCCTGAAGTAAAATTGTGGTTTATATTTCGGGAAAAACGGCGTATGACGTCCACCTTCATCCTTGCTCAGTACGTAAACCTCTGCCTCGAATTTCGTATGTGGCGTTATACTGCCGGGAGCGGCAACAACCTGTCCACGCTCCAGTTCTTTCTTCTCAACACCTCTTAAAAGCAAACCGATGTTATCGCCAGCCTGGCCTTCGTTTAGTGTTTTGTTGAACATCTCCACACCGGTAACGACCGTCTTGCGTGTTTCCTTTGTAATTCCGATGATTTCAATCTCTTCCCCCGTGTGGACTATTCCTCGCTCAACTCTGCCGGTTCCAACCGTACCACGGCCTTTAATGCTGAAAACATCTTCGACCGGCATTAGAAACGGCTTATCAACGTCTCGCTCAGGAAGCGGGAAATAATCGTCAACCGAATCCATAAGCTCATCAATACACTTACAAGCCTCGTCATCCTTGCCCTCGCTCTCCATAGCCGCCAAGGCCGAGCCTCTGATGATGGGAATATCATCGCCGGGAAATTCATATTTATTCAACAAATCCCTTATTTCCAGTTCCACCAGGTCAATCAGTTCGGGATCGTCAACTTCATCCACCTTATTCAGGAACACCACAATACTCGGTACATTAACCTGACGAGCAAGAAGAATATGCTCGCGTGTCTGTGGCATTGGACCATCTCCGGCGGCCACGACTAATATGGCACCATCCATTTGGGCCGCTCCGGTAATCATATTCTTGATATAGTCGGCATGTCCCGGACAATCTACGTGTGCATAATGGCGCTTTGATGTTTCATACTCAACATGCGCAGTATTGATTGTTACGCCACGCTCTCTTTCTTCCGGAGCATTGTCAATATCTTCAAATTTCTTGACATTACCACTGCCGGCTTTTTGGGCTAACCGCATGGTGATCGCAGCAGTTAACGTCGTTTTTCCATGGTCAATATGACCAATAGTTCCAATGTTGATATGTGGTTTTGTCCGTTCAAATACCGCCTTAGCCATCTTAATATAAACCTCCAATGTGCCCGGTTAGTATTTCAGTTAATTTCAACTTTTTTCTCGAAAAATATTTTCAAGCCTCAATTATCACCTTAAAACCAAGCTTACTTGCTACTGTCTTTCTCTAAGCATCAAAGCAACTTCTTCGGCTTGATCTACTTGCATTTAGCTGCTGATGGGGCTTGAACCCATGACCTCGTCCTTACCAAGGACGCGCTCTACCACTGAGCTACAGCAGCGTAATACCCGGTTCACAGCCTCATATTTCAGGCCGTGAATACAAAAACTCCCAATTCAGTTCCTAACGAAAACTCAGTAATTTATATGAAAATATATATTTGTGCAAATATAAAAATTGAAAAAAAGGAAAATTCTTTGAATTTTTTTACACTTTTCCTAATAAAAAGGCACAAGATGCGCCATTTCCCCCATTTTAACAACCACCATATCTGAAGCCAGAAAATCACCTCATCAAATATTTACCCCTGCCGCCCACATTGTCCATATTCACAATTTATATATTTACTTGAGTTACTTCCTGAGTCGGTTCGTCGGTCTTTCCAAAACGGTCGATCCAGGATTTAATTTGTTCACCCCATTTAGGTCGAGGCCTGGAAACACTGATACTCGTCAGTGTTTTCATCAAATCGTCAATTTCAGTTTCATTCGTTTGATTGCTTAAATAATTCTCAATCGACTGAATAATAACATCATTAGACTCAAGGTCCCTTTCGGACAAACAGTTTTTAATTAAATCTGCAGCGAGCTTATAGTTCGGCCACCTCAAACAGGCCTCCAATTGCCTGGATAAAAAGAGCTGTTGCTGTTCGGGATTTTGGGCATCTGTTTTAAGCCTGCCGAAGTATTCGGCAGCTTGTTCAAATTGCTCTACCTTATATAAGAGCTCGGCCAACAGCCTGCGAGCTACCCTTTTATTTTCACCGATGGTTTTTGATTCTGCTATTTTGAGGAAATCCACTTTCTGATTATCTGTTAATTTACTTTGGTTACCGGTTAATTTCCCCATCCATTCATTCAAAACGGCGGTATCGGATTCGTTGAATATTCTTAACATCGCCTGCCATGTTGCCTGGCTGTCTGAATTCGTACCTATCTTCTCCGCAAGCCAGACCAAATCTTCAATGCCGCCGACATTCTTTGCAAGCTCTATTTGCATACTCCTGATATTAGGACTCGGATTGTTGTGAAAACCCCTCGTTCTCAACGTAATCAGAGCGCTCGTCTTATCAATATTCGAAAGTCCTTCTATCGCCGATACCAGCACTATATCCGTCTTGCTGTTCAAAGCTTCCATAAAAATTTGCCTATATAGCTTCTCAGCGTTAACTTTATATGCGCTATCCTGAGCAACCAAACCTGCCATTGCGTTAAGCAAAGCTACGCGTAAAGTCTCATCGGAATCGGCCTTTAGACGATTATATCTTTCAACGAGCAGATTAAGCTTTTTATCCGCCTCATCCGTTCTTAAGCCGTTTCGTTCGAGCAGCTTTTTCATTACCCGGGCACCGATTTGGGCTTTGCCGCTGTTTTCATCCAGGAGGAATGTTTCCGCCCAGCCAAGAGCCTGTTGCCTTGTCTCAGGTGTGATCTTAAACGGCGAGTTCGGCGAAAGAGCATAGAAACATACCCATCCGAGAGTATCCAGCAACTGCCCTTTGACTTGGTCATCGGTCTCGACTTTTAGCTGGGCCAGCAGGGATGAAGCAGAATTGACCGTACGCATCAAAGCCAGTAGTTCGGGCGTTTTAAGACGGACATTTTTATCCTGATCCGATATCAGGCCCTTAAGTATCGGCTCAAGACCCCTGGGCATATTGCGGTTTGTGCCTTTTATCCACTGAAAAACCTGATCCAACGCCCACATTTTTATCTCTGATTTCGGGCTGCCCAAATATTCGACGAGAAACTTCCCCTTCGCCTCATCATCGCTCATACCACGATATGTTCTGCCTAATAATGCCAAATGGGATTCTTTCCACGATTCCAGTTCGTTCCTGATGCTGTGCATCTGAGCTTCCTGGTTTATTAACAATTCCCGCAAGAAAGTATCTATCCCCTTGCTGAGCAGATCGGTAATAATCTTCTCGCGCTCAGAGCGGTTGGTACCCACAGGAATACCCAGAGAACGAAGTGTATTGCCGGCCTTTGCAGCCACCAGATGATCCGGATCGTCAACAAGCCTTATAAGCATAATCACTGCGTTCATATCCGGCCGATTCAATGCGCCGATTGCATTGATTCTTGTTTTGACAGGCTTTTCTGTATCTATCACCAGATTTTCGAGCAATTGACCTATTTTGTCATATTTGAAAATTAGCGTGGCCTCGGCAGCCAATCGGGCCTCATCATCGTTTTCAGTATTAAAAACGTCGAATAACGGCTGAATAAAATCCTCCACATTACTTATAGAGACCTTCGAGGATCTCGATTGAATCAGGGCCCTGCAGATCGCCATACGTGCAGCGCTGTTATCTGTCAGATCCAGTATATCGATAAGTATCTGCCTGGCCTGCGGATTTCCACTATACAACAACACATTTGCCGTCCTGATCCGCATCTGGTCGTTCGGATCGGTCAGCAGCAGATACCTGTTAATATCCAACTGCTCATCGGGTTTAGCTGCAAGCTCGGTTCTGTCTGCGTTGGCTTCTCCGGCAGGTTGTTCCTGACTAACAACAGCCTGCTGGCATCCTATCATCAATATTAGCATTACCAGAAAAGAACTTTTTACGCTCATTAGAACCACCTCTAAAAGCCTGCGGCGTTCCCATCTCGTCCGCCGCTGCGTCTCGCTTCGCCGGAAATGGGAGTTAGCAGGATTTTCCTGTGTTAATTCAGTTGAAATAATATGCCTGAAACCCATCCCGGTCAACCGATTTTTAATATACTTCACAAATAATAAAATTAATTTACCAACTAACTTTCTATTGCCGACTTATTTCATGGCCGCGGATGGAATTTCCTGTGAATCTTCCGTAATCTGCCCTGGTCAACATGAGTATATATCTGAGTGGTCGCAATATCTACATGACCGAGCATTTCCTGGACACTTCGTAAATCGGCTCCGCCTGATAACAAATGTGTCGCGAAACAATGTCTTAATGTATGAACGGTCAGATTCCTCGGCATCCCTGCACGTGCCGCATACTTCTTAACTAATCTCCAAATCTCAATACGACTTAAAGGCCTGCCGGTTCGTGAAAGTAACAGAAAATCCTCGCTAAACGGCCTGACTAAGCCGGGCCTGAGGTTCGTCAGGTAATCGTTTATCGCCGATATGGCTACCTTACTTACAGGTATCACGCGCTCCTTATTACCTTTGCCGAGGCAGCGAAGATATCCGACATCGAGATTAAGATTCGAGATCCTCATATGTGCTACCTCGCCGGCCCGAGCTCCGGTGGCGTAAAGCAGCTCAAGCATGGCTTTATCACGAAGGTAGAAAGGTTCGGAAATATCCGGGGTATTTAATAAATCAACTACCTGCTGCTCACTGCAGACACAGGGCAGCCTCTGCCAGAGCTTCGGGCTCTCCAGAACCGCGGTGAAGTCGTTTTCGAGAAGACCGGTGAGCTTGGCAAACCGCAGGAACATCCTTATGGCCACCAGCGACCGCTTGACAGAGCCTTCGCTTCTTTGCTTTTTCGAAAGGAACTTTAAATACTCGTGTATAATCGGCGGTTTCACCTGCTGCAACCGGCTGAGTTTTTGCTTTTTGCAGTACTCCAGGAAGCTTTTCAGGTCACGGCCATAGGCCAGAACTGTATTGTCCGACAGACCCGCCTCGACGGTAAGATAATCGAGAAAGCTTTTCGCCGATTGCCCGAGAGGCAACGAGAGTATTTTTGTCCTAACAGTTTGTGTCTGTACAGAGGGCATCAATTTGTATATCGGCTCTGCCGCCGATTAACCTTTAACAACAAGAACTTACAGTCATTTCGCCGGCCCGGCAATGCCAATGGCGACACATATCGGGAAGTATTAAGAAGTTGCTGGATGTAAAAACAGGAAAAACTTTATAGAACGAACTCTGTTTTTATTGTATCAGTTTTGTTTTTATGATAGAATTATCTATAGATATATCTACGGAGGTTTTTTATGAAAAAAACAATCGCAATTGCGCCATTCATTTTGATAGCAATAATCACGGCTTTGGCTTATTCAATTCCGGAGTCTTTCCCCTCATCAGATCCTTGTAATCAAGACAATCAAATTAATGATAATAGTATTGATATCGATGATTCTGCTTTCCTTTATGGTCACAACTCCGAAAGCGAAGAAGATAACCAGAATGATAAACCACAAATGAATCAATACTATAGTCCGTACAATAATACCGTCGAGCCGAACGCACCGGGATATGCCCTTCCAATCGACTTAGAGAATGTGGTGAACTATTTCGATGTAAACCTATGCTTGAACCTGGCCAATTCAGTGCCACTGCTCGAACAAAATGGTTTTGCCTTAATTGAACACGACTTTGGCTGGTTCGATCCCAACCGCGACGACATCGTCAAACCTTACGAATATCTCAGAAATAATAATGTTCCAATTTTCATTACCACCGACACGCTCTTACATCTTTATCACATCCAGTTCGATGAGACATTAAAAGATATCGAAGAACGTGAATTTTGTAGTGATATCAACGAACTAACAGCCGCACTGCTTGCCGATGCGATGGCTGCACATGAAAACTACGAAGGTGACCTGAAAGAAGCAGCAAAGCGAAACGTCGCTTATTTGGCCGTGGCACAAAAACTAATCGACCCGAATTCTCAACCACCGGAATTTGTAACAGATCTTGTCGCCGGCGAACTGGCCAAAATCGATGCCCATAAGGGATTCGAAGAAAGCGATATCTTTATTTATAAGGAAGATTACTCCCAGTATGTGCCGCGAGGTCATTATACTCGAAGTGAAAATCTCAAACGTTATTTCAGAACTTTGATGTGGTATGGGCGGATGGCATTTCTACTCAAAGGCTCTGATAACTGGGGGCCTTTCGGCGAGGCTCTTATCAGCCTGGAAGATGCCAAGATACAGACCATGCAAGCGGTGCTATTGGCCAAATCAATCGATACAGTCCAGGCAGGCCAGCGAACAGGACGCGAGATATGGGAACGAATGTATGCAGTGACGGCTTTTTATGTCGGTCTGGCCGACGACCTGACTCCCTATGAGTATCTCGGCGCGCTGGATAAGGTTTTTGGAAGTAGCTTTGAGCCGACCGACCTGGAAGATGAGGATAATTTCTTTGCACTGAAAGTTGAGCTGGCCCTTTTACGGTCACCAAAAATCTACGGCGGCACCGGCGAAATTATTATTGATCCACCCTATACAGAAGAATCTATCAACCATGTTCTTGAACAAACCAAGGGTATGAGATTCATGGGCCAGAGATTTATCCCCGATTCGTATATGTTCCAGAATCTCGTTTTCCCTAATGTCGGGACTTATACAGGTAATTCTATTCCGGAACCTTTTACCCTGTTCCAAGGTTGCAGAGATTATCCGTGTGGGCTGGATGTTATGGCTTTGCTGGGTTCCGCCCAGGCTCTGATTATTATGATTGAACAGGGCGAGACAGATTATATTAATTATTGGCAACGATTTGGCGAGCTCAAATCCGAATTCGAATCTTTCCACACCTCCGACTGGAATCGAAATTTATACTGGGGCTGGCTATATTCGCTCAGGGCACTCATAGAAGATTTCGGCGAAGGATACCCGAATTTTATGCGGACACAGGCATGGGAGAAAAAGGAGCTCAATGCTGCTCTGGCTTCATGGACGCAGCTCAGGCATGATACAATTCTTTATGCCAAACAAAGTTACACACCGGGAAGAAGCAGCCTTCCTCCCAGAGTTACAGGTTATGTGGAACCCGTCCCGGAATTCTACGGGCGATTATTGGCTCTAACACAAATGACCAGAGAAGGCTTGAGCGATTACAATGCTCTTTCGGCCGAAGCTATGGAACGGCTGGAAAATCTTGAGGATATCCTCGGACGACTAATAACGATTGCCAATAATGAACTCACTAACCAAGTCTTGTCCGAAGATGACTACGAATACATCAGGAATTTCGACAAAACACTTGAAAGTGCCGTTCTGGGTGTTGAGAAACAAGGAATTAAGACCACGCTCATAGCAGATGTGCATACCCATTACTATATTGAACAGCTTGTCGTCGAAGAAGGTGTCGGTTATGTGGACCTGATTGTCGTTGCCTGTCCTGCTCCCGACGGCTCAATCTTCTTAGCGGCGGGCCCCGTACTTTCTTACTACGAGTTCAAACACCCAACCGAAGAAAGGCTTACCGACGAAGCATGGCGGGATATGCTCGCTTCGCCCGAAAAGCCTGATCGACCTTTGTGGTTTCAGGAACTGGTAAAATAAAGCAAGATACAATTCGAAAAAATCAAATCACACTTGAGCCAATATCTCATCAGGGATATAATCAGCCAAATTAAACTATTGTCTATACTTTGTGAAAAAATGAAAACTAACATAAACACAAGAAATATTGAATCTCAAATATCAAATTTCAAATTCCGAAGTTCGTTATTCAATTCTCGTTATTCGATATTAGCTCTGCGAGCTTCTGTATTCTGTCTTCTGTTCTCTGTCTTCTGTCTTTTACCTGGCTGCCGGCAACATGAAAGTTCTGTGCCCAAAATAACGGCCACCGATTTATCAGACAATGCAAAAAAGGCCGAACTAATGCAGATAACGAGAGACGTTCTTGCCGGGATGCACTTCGAGATCGATAAATATGATTCCCCCCCCGTTTCTGTCTTAGACAGAAGAGACGCCGGCGAAGACAGAAACGCCGGCTACATAAAAACCCGCCCCCTCGAAGGGGCCCAGCTCTTCGAGTTCTGGCGAAGCGATAACCTCGGCCCGCGGAACTTCGCTTTGGCAAATCTGCACAGCATCCGCAGAACAGTAGAAATTAATATCGATAACTCTATCGATTGCACCGTTCACATCCAGAGGCTCTCTATGCCCGAGCAGGAGGTTACAAGCAGCGCCCGGGCATATTCGATGTTCTCGAGAAGCTCTCCGGCGATGCAAACCCTGAGGCTTAATCCCGAGCAGCAATATGGTACTACATGGACCGACCTGGGACGGGACAAGGAACTTGAAAAGGAAATTATAAAACGAATTAAAAATAAAATACTAAATTCTAATCCCTAAATACTAAACAAATAATAATTCCTGAATTTTTTAATTTCTAACATTTGAACTTTATATGATGAACATACTTATATGCGGCGGTGCAGGATATATCGGCTCTAATATGACGGCCATGCTGGCCGCCGAGGGACATACGCCGATCGTTTTCGACAATCTTAGCAAAGGCCATAAATCCGCGATAAAAAACTTCGATCTCATTGAGGGCTATTTGTCCGACTTTCGGTTACTCGTCGAGACGCTCGATAAATTCAATATCGAAGCTCTCATGCATTTCGCCGCATTTATCGAAGTCGGCGAATCGGTGGCCGAGCCGCTCAAATATTACCGGAATAATTTCTGTGACACGCAGAATCTCCTGTCCGCCATGGAAACCGTCGGCGTAAGGAAGTTCATTTTCAGCAGTACGGCCGCTGTTTACGGCAATCCGAAAGAAATTCCGATTACGGAGAATTCGCCGACAGAGCCGATCAATCCCTACGGCCGGACAAAATTAGCCGTCGAGAAAATGTGTCACGACCAGTATCTGGCGGGCAAGCTCGCTTACGCGTCGCTGAGATATTTCAACGCCTGCGGCTCCGGCGAAGCCGGCCTCGGTGAAGACCATCGGCCCGAATCGCATTTGATCCCGCTAACCATCCAGGCGGCGATGGGAAAGCGATCCGATATCAAAATTTTCGGCACCGATTACCCTACGCCGGACGGAACCTGTATCCGCGATTACATCCACATCGACGATTTGTGCCGGGCTCATCTGCTTGCGTTAAACAAGCTGAACCAGCAGCAAGAGTTCATCTGCAATCTCGGCAGCCAAAGGGGACATTCGGTCCGGGAAGTAATTGAAACCGTGAAAAATCTCAGCGGCAAAAATTTCAAAGTCACCGAAACCGAACGCAGGCCCGGTGACGTCCCGATTCTGACGGCCGACGCCACAAGGGCAAAAACCGAGCTGGGATGGGAAACCGAAAAACCCGAGCTCGAAGAAATGGTCGAGTCCGCATGGGCCTGGCACTGCGAGCATCCCGACGGGTATCCGGACTAAGTCTGTCGTGTCTCGTGGCTCGTCTCTCGTCATTCGAGTCACGAGTGACGATAATAATTTGGAGAATATAATGAACAACGCCGAAGAATTCCTAAAACGACAGCAAATGCATCCCGAGCAGATAGACGCCGAAACCTGCTGCAATATCTTTCTCCAAAGTATGGAGCAGGGCCTGGCCGGTAACAATAGCTCTCTCGAAATGATACCGACATATATCGAGACCCGCGAAGATGTCCCTACGGATAAGCGTGTCATCGTAATGGACGCCGGGGGGACAAACTTCCGCGTCGCTGTGGTCCATTTTAGCCGGGACAAGCAGCCGGTCATCGAGGACCTGCAACTATATCCTATGCCCGGCGTGGATGAGGAGCTCGGCAAAGAGAAGTTCTTCGAGATTATGGCCGGATATGTCAGTGACATCGCCGAGAAAAGTTCCAATATCGGCTTTTGCTTTTCCTATCCCACCGAGGTTCTGCCAAATAAAGACGGCAGACTCATTCGATTTTCCAAGGAGATAAAAGCCGCCGAGGTCCAGGGCCAGTTGATCGGCGAAAATCTCAACGCCGCTCTCGCCTCGATTGGAATCGAAGACCGAAAGCATATCGTAATCTTAAACGACACCGTCACTACACTGCTGGCCGGAAGGGCCGCCTCGTTCGGCCGAAACTACGACAGCTTCGTTGGCTTTATCCTCGGAACCGGGACGAATTGCGCTTATATCGAGAGCAATAAAAACATCCTGAAAAAGCCCGAGCTCGATCCGGCCAAAAGCCAAATCATCAACATCGAATCCGGCGGCTTCGGAAAAGCCCCCCTGGGTGACATCGATAAAGAGTTCGACAAATCGACAAAAAATCCCGGCGAGCACACCTTCGAGAAGATGATTTCCGGAGCTTACCTGGGCCCGCTGACTCTGATGACAATCCACAAAGCGGCACAGGAAAACCTTTTCACCGCCGCAACATGTGAAAAACTCGACGGCATAAAAGAGCTGTCAACAAAAGAGCTGAGTATCTTCCTGCAAAAACCTGACGATGCAAAAAATTCTCTCGCCGCGGCCGTCGCGAATCGGGATGATCTCGCATTATTGTCGGAGCTTGCCGCAAATATCGTCGATCGGGCGACGAAACTTACCGCGATAAATCTCAGCTCGGCCGTGCTCAAGTCCGGTAAAGGAAGCGACCCGGATCGGCCGGTCTGCATCGTCGCTGAGGGAACAACTTTCTATAAGCTGCACAACCTGAAATCCCGCGTCGAATTTTATCTCAACCAATATTTAAAAGAGCAAAAAGGGATATTCTACGAAATAATCGGCGTCGAAAACGCCACCCTCATCGGAGCCGCAATCGCCGGTCTGACAAACTGAAAATCTATAAAGACAGCTACGGCTGCTTTTTTGTAAGCAGCTCGGCATTATCAATCCACATAACAAAAAACGGCCGCTCGCAGTCACGCTTTTTCATATACACCAAAAACGGCCGATTGAATCGAAAGTATCTGGGTGTAGCAGCAATCATAAATGTTGCCTCACTTTCCAGCATCGCGCCATATTGATCAAGCCTGAACTTTATCCCTTGCCGCGCTTCGACTATCGGCATGGGAGGATCGGCGTTGGAAACAACTTTCCAGAGAAGATCTTCGAAACGATGGTCTATCTCCCAGAACATCTCCGGTACCATGAGAATATCATTTACACCCAGATATCTTTTATGCTCATACAGTTCATCCTCTTTGAAGTCTTCTATTCGATTGTTTATATATTCAAACGTTTCTTCCAACGAAGCTCTCGGCTCCAACACCGCTGCAACAATCTGATACGGGCTGCTTTCTTTACACAGATCAACGACGAATTCCTTCATTCGCATATCTCGATCAGGCTCATTATAATCCTGTTGGTAGAAGAGTATCTCCGCCTGTTCGCGCATATTTTTATATCGTCTGCCATATCCCCAAACTCCAAAGGCGGCAACATTAGTTTTGACACCATTCGAATCGATGAAGATAAAATCATCTCCAACCTGACGATATGGATATTTAAATGGCACGTTGGCAATCAGGTAAGAATACGCTAAAATTGCATCAGGTGTATCTATGAGATCGGCAATATCATTGAAATCAGGCACGGAATGCGATGGAAATTTCGCTGCCATCTCTTTATGAATCTTTTCAATAATCCCCTGTTTTATCCGGCCGGCGGCGGCGTAAAAAGATTCAGGTTCCAAATCTGCCGCGGACTGCTTAGCCGAATTCAGGCGAGCGGCAATTTCCTCTGCTTCGACTACCTGAAGCGGCTCGCCGAGGACATCATCTTTTACTTTGTTCCATGCCAACTGGAATGACGAGCACCATATAATATTTTTTCCGCCGATTAACGGACTATCGAGTGTCGGGATAATAATTGTCTGTGAGAGAGAATCGGAACCGCCGGAATAAGTCGGAGTGACTTTCGAATATTCAATACGTTGTTGCAGATAATCAACATAATTCGTGGTTCGAATTCCAAGAGCCACTGCAGCAATACTTAAAAGTACGGCAAACACGACACTGATACGGAAGGGGCTTTCTTTAAGAATCCTTCGTGAAAGTTTCCAGGAAGTCAATGCCATAACCAGGGCAATCAGAGTTATCGGAAACCAAATAAAAAAGTACGCCCGCATTATATGTTCACTCATACCACCAAAAATTAATGCAAGCAGCGCAACAAGCAAAACAATAATCGAAAAAAGCAGCGATGTGATAATGAATCTTTCCAATATTATATAAACACGTTCCTGATTGGATGAGATATAATCGGGATCTGTTATAGTCTTCCACTTTATTTTTATATCGATAAGGGCGGATATTCCGAAAATCGGGCCAACAACATAAATTAAAAAAATCGAGACTATTAATCCCCCAGTGAGTATTAACGTATCAGGAGTATTAAAAGCAAGAATGGTACAAAAAACAAACAGGAATATTCCGAAAAGTACACATGCAATAGCATCTCTGCACAATTTGTCCGCATAAATTTTTCGCGGAGTTTTCGAATCAGTCTGAGCTTCCATAAATCCTCTCCTTAAAGAAGTCTCTCGCCGCGGAAAATATCTCAATCATTAAAACATGCCGCATCATAACAAAACTCAAAACCGATAGAGGAAGTTTAATCCCTAATCCAGGTCATACATTATTTTGTGCTTGGTCAACCGCTTTTTGCAGGATATCTTTAAGGCCAAGTTTTTCCGAGCAGCTTCTCAAGTACTTCATATCCAGTGACCGGGCCTGGACAGCCAAAACTCCCAGCACGTCCGTCCATTGTCGCTCAGACATACATCCGGAAGATTGATACCATTGCAGCTTTAACAGGATGATATCCTCCGCCGAAACGATATCAAACAAGTAGTCTATCGAGTCCTCAAGCTTTACCTTTCTTCTGCGAAGAAATAATTGCCTGTAAAAATCATCGTCTTTCTGTATAAAAATATCTATCTTAAAGGCTGATTCCAGTTGAATAATGTTAAAAGAGCCGCGACTTGAAACGGCCTCATGCATTGCATCTTTACTAATATAGAAATTTTCCTTGAGGATGTTATAGAGTTCTTGAGCTTTATCGCCGGAAAGAGCCACGTTTATATCGGCATCCTGTGTGAATCGAACTTTACCGTAGAGTGAACTGGCAATCGAGCCGCCAATCGCATAATCAATGCTCAAATAATCAAGGGCATCTATCAGTTGTTTTAATACCAAAAATTCTTCAGGCTCACCCATTACTTCTTCTCTGTAAAAACACTTCGTAAAGCTCGTCACCGAGGTGACGCCTGACCCAGAAATGCCAAACCTGCTCCTTAGATGCATCGGGATGATTCATGCGGATACCGGCCATACCGAGCATTTTTCCCATGCGATAAGCGCTGAAAATCCGCCGAGCTTTTTGAGGTATCGTCATATTCCGATACAACCGGCACAGGACTTCTTCAGCTTCTTTAGATGTATCGTTCGCAGCCATAAAAAAAATACTAATCAATATTCATACCGCTTTTCATAAAGCCGATGGAGGGATTCGGACCCTCGACCCCTGCTTTACGAAAGCAGCGCTCTACCGCTGAGCTACATCGGCAACCATTTCGGCTATAATACCGCCTACAACCCGGCATGTAAATAGCTAACAATCGTTTCATTGGTATATGCCCTCATGTATTAATATATGCTGTTTCCTGTAACCCTCAAGTCCAACCTCGGAGATCAAATTGGGTTCGTTTTAAATATTTTTTTCAGATTCCATTAGTTTCGGATTTCGAGTTTCCGGCCGCTCGTCACGGCGAAGGCCGTTGCCGGAGCGGGAAAGGTCGGCAAATTGGCTTCGTTTTTCAACCGCATATTTCGCGAATTGACGTTGAAATGCCATATTTACTTGTCATTAAAGAACTTGCGATATATTGCCTATTTTAACATTGGGTCCGTTTTTTCAAAAAAGGTTGATTTGTAGAAGATTCTCTACGTCTGTCGAAAGCTCCGTGGTCACATCAAGTTCAATAGAAACTGGATTCTGGATTTGAGATTTGAAATTTCAGACCAAATTATTATCCCCCACTTTTATTCTGTCTTCTGGCTTCTGTTTTCTGTATTCAATTTGTTTTGTATTATACAAACAAATGCCGTTTATACAACGAAAAACCGCGATTTTAGCCGAAAAATGTCCATGACAAGCCAATCAATACTCGATGCTTGATTCCCGCCTTTCTGCTTCGCCCAAAGCTAAAGGCTCTAAGCTCGCCGAATGACAACTGTTATTCCATAAGTATCAGAGCATTAGATTCCAGAATCTAAAACAGTTGAAATTGCGGGCTGGTTCGGATATATTCGGCCTTAGTTGTTGTTTATATAGACAAATAAGGATTAAAAACAAAGATTGAGGATGAACGTAATGAGCAATATATTCGATATCAAGGATAAAGTTATCGCGATAACCGGCGGCGGTGGAGTTCTTTGCGGGACGATGGCAACAGAACTGGCCAACGCAGGAGCGAAAATAGCCGTTCTGGACCTGGCCGAAGCCGCTGCAAAAAAAATCGCTGGAGAAATCACAACCGGCGGCGGCAAAGCCCTCGCGGTCAAATGCAATGTGCTGGACAAAAAGAGTCTTGAAACGGCCAAAAAGGAAATCAATTCCGAGCTTGGCAAAATTGATATTTTGATTAACGGCGCCGGCGGTAATAAAAAAGATGCCACGACTTCGCCGGATATGTCTTTCTTCGATCTTCCCGCCGAAGCGATCCGGTTCGTTTTCGATTTGAATTTCATCGGGACGCTTTTACCGACACAGGTCTTCGGCAAAGAGATGGCCGAAAGCGGCACCGGTATAATTCTCAACGTCTCCAGTATGAATGCGTTCCGGCCGCTTACAAAAATCGCCGCTTATTCGGCGGCAAAAGCCGCGGTGAGTAATTTCACACAGTGGTTAGCCGTGCACGTCTGCCAGAATTATTCCAAGGACATTCGCGTCAATGCAATCGCGCCGGGATTTTTCCTTACCGAACAGAACCGGTTCCTCTTGACCGAAGAAAAAACCGGCGAACTGACACCACGCGGCAAAACGATAATCGACCATACGCCGATGGGAAGATTCGGAAAACCGGAGGAACTTATAGGAACGGTTATCTGGCTGCTCAGTGACGCAGCGAAATTTGTCACCGGTGTCGTCGTACCCGTTGACGGCGGATTCTCGGCCTTCAGCGGAGTATGATTCGCAACGTGAAAACAAAAATGTAATTTTTTTACGCAATACGCAATACGAAACAATGGTTATAGAAAAACAAAATAAAGACGGCAGTATTTCAAATGAGCAGGCCCACGAAGCAATCGCCGGGTTCTTTGCGGAAAACGACTATACCGGAAAAAGAATCCTTTTGATAATCCCGGATAACACCCGCTCCGGGCCCGTCGGAGATATCTTTCAAATCATATTCGATTGTCTGGATAAAAAAGTCAAAGCTCTCGATTGCCTGGTCGCGCTGGGCACGCATCAGCCGATGAGCGAAAAGCAGATATGCGTCCGGCTGGGAATAACCACCGAGCAACGCTGCGGCAAATACGCATCGGTGAAATTTTTCAATCACGAATGGGAAAAGGCCGAGACGTTCACATCGATCGGGAAAATTTCCGCCGACGATATCGAGCAAATCAGCGGTGGATTATTCCGCGAACAAGTCGATACCCGGATAAACAAGCTGATTTATGACTATGACGAGTTTTTCATACTCGGGCCGGTCTTCCCGCACGAGGTGGTGGGCTTTTCCGGCGGGCATAAATATATCTTCCCCGGAATCGCCGGCGACGAAATTATACATTTCTTCCACTGGCTCGGAGCCGTTATAACCAATCCGCTTATCAACGGCAGCAAGTGGACGCCGACTAGAAAAGTCGTGGAAAAGGCAGCGTCACTGATTACCGTGCCCCGCAAGCTTTTCGCCGTAGTGGCGCTGGAAAACGAGCTTAAGGGAATTTTCGTCGGGGACGTCCTCGAAGCGTGGGAAAAGGCCGCGGACCTTTCCGAGAAGGTGCATATCACATATAAAGACAAGCCCTACAAGACGATTCTCGGAATCGCACCGGAGATGTACGACGATATCTGGACGGCCGGCAAGGTAATGTACAAGCTCGAACCTATACTCGCCGACGGCGGGACATTAATTATTTACGCGCCGCACATCACGGAAATTTCCTATACTCATGGCGAATGGCTGGATAAAATCGGATATCATACGCGGGACTTCTTTCTCAAACGCATGGAAAAATTCGCCGACGTGCCGCGAGGAATCCTCGCGCACTCGACGCATGTTAAAGGAATCGGCACATTCATTGACGGCAAAGAAAATCCCCGGGCTAACGTCGTGCTCGCCACCGGGATAAATAAACAGAGGTGCGAAAAAGTTAATCTCGGCTATATGAATCCGGGTGACATAAATATTTCCGATTATGAAAATAAAGAGGACGAAGGAATTCTCGTCGTCCAACACGCGGGCGAAGTCCTGCACAGACTGTCCAGCGGATACATTCCAAAAATTCCAAACGAGTAAAAAAGTTCCTGATGAAATATCGTGACAGTCGAGCTTGATAAGAAAAATATCGATATAAAGGCCGTGGCAAAGAAGGCGTTGAAGGACAATAAGCTTCTGGCCGAGCTGCTGGAGAATCTCCGGTCGAAGAAGGAAAATATCAGGTATAATAGTCACAAGGTCCTTTATCTTATAACCGAAGAGCACCCGCAAAAACTTTATCCGAAATGGGATTACTTAGCTAAATTTTTAGATAGTGACAACACCTACCACAAGCTTAGTGCCGTGCATCTTCTGGCAAATCTCACAAAGGTCGATAAAAATAATAAGTTCGAGAAGATATTCGCGAAGTTCTATGGCCTGCTCGAAGATAAAAGCTTTATCACTGCGGCTTACGTATGCGGCGTTTCGGGAAAAATCGCACTGGCAAAGCCGAAACTGCAAACCAAAATCACCAACAGGCTCCTGAAAATAGACAAGACCCACCACCAGCAGGAACGAAAAGACTTGGTAAAAGCATCCATTATCGAAGCCTTCGAGCAATATTTCGACCAGGCAAAAAACAAAAAGAAAATCACCGAATTCGTCCGGCAGCAGTTAAACTGCCAAAGCCCCAAAACCAAAAAAGCGGCAAAAAAATTCCTGAAGCGAATCGATACGAATTGACCAGCAAATGCTTCAAGGAAAAATGTGTCGGATACCTAAGTCCAGTGGAAATAAACAATATATTCGGTTGGTTTAATGATGTCTATCGAGGAGTTTGCTTTGCCAAACGAGATTTAAAAACCTCAAGCAACTTTGTTGTACGTTTGTCTTCAGCTTGGACATAGTCATTATTCATTTCTTCTTGTGATTTTTTTGGCAAAAATGTTTTAAAGACTTCCCTTGCAGAAGAAAAAGTGTTTTGTTTAACATGCTTCATAAAGAATCCTCTCTTGTAATACGAGTAATATATCTCGGATTAAGTTCTGGCTTAAAATAATGCTTTCGTTTGGTCCATACAAAACCGTCACCCTTTGTAATCACAGCGACATCAATTGGACCTCCAACAGTTTCTTGTTGTTTACTTATACGTCGTTTAAATTTTGTTAAGTTCACAAGCGATTCAGCCATACCTCCAAGCTCATCCTTTGGTAATGAGGCAACCATCTCCATTATTTGACTACGGTACGCATCAGTTCTAATACGTCTATTTTCATTGTATAAATCTGATACGAGGTTGTCAAGTTTATCCTGAATGGTGCGTTCTAAATTAGCCCCGTATTTGGAGTATTTTTTCTTAACATTTGTAAGAATTATATCAAATATACCTCTACAGGCCCTTTTCGTATCTTCCTCAAATTGAGAATATAGGACAGGATCAATCCCATCCATGAAAGTGAATACCATTTCCCTCTGTGCTAATGGTACAAGAATAGCTTGTCCACCGTCTTCTATCGAAGCCCGCTCCATTTCTGAATACAAAGGATGATTGGACGCCATTCCAAATAAAGTTGTTTCAACTAATTTTGGAAAATGCTCCTTTTCACCAAAACCAGCTACAACTATACCTGTGTCATGACTGCCTTCTTGCATACGTTCAGAGGTAATGAGCTCAAGAAAAATCTCTTTTAAGTGATTTTTAGTAGTACGGGACATTGGTAGATTCCCAAATACCTCTTTTCGAATAGGAGCAATATCACGACTATATTCTTCTTTTATCGCATTAACAATTCTAGTAGAGATCCCTTCCAGCTTGGAATATTCTTTTGTCTTCTGAAGTTCCTCTTTTACTAAGTTGGCAAATAAACGTTGAATCTGTGTCTCTGTCATCTTATGATTTTTGTCATATTCGCATATGGTTAACTCTTTGAATTTCTCAACAATAAAACGAAAATAGCTAAATACTACGGCACGGACCTGGTCTCGTTGGTTCTTACGTGGAAACATGCGTTTGGATCTTTTCACATATTGAATGAAGTCCTTTAAATAATCTTCAAGTTTTGGAAAAGACTTGGTTCCTAATTCCGATCTATAGCACTTGATTATCGTTTCCCAAGGAACACCTAAAAACATCGATTGGCCATACAGCATTATTCCGACAGGAGCATTTCTTGATAATTGAAATAGTTTATCAGCAGAAGCATAGACTTTACCGCCCTCTCTCCCAACTGTTACAGCACTATCAGCAGCTAAAGCTATGGCGTTGCTATTTAGTATGGCAATTTCAGCTGTCATAAAAAAGTTAAAAGATTTTAGCTTCTAAGATTATTAATCCGCAAATCACAAAATATCTTCATATATATGATTCTATGTATTATATCTGGAAAAAATTACTCAATCTTCAAGAAAGCAAAGTTTCTCATTTACAATATTCTATATGATTTCAATCCAGTAAATTTTCTCACCCAAGGTAGCCACTTTTTGATTATACCCATAGTTGAAAAACCTGCAAATAAATTTAAAGACTCAATATTACAAAGGTATTTTTTGACGCCATACATCCGCTAAAAGCTCTACATAATATACTACATGAATGCTTCGATTTTCGCTATATAAATCTTTTTATCTACGTTAAACAAGGTGGAACTTGACAAGCGGGTGCATCTGGATAATAATCTCATCTCCAAGTGGAGGTTTTCTGGTAAAAACCTCTGTATAGCGTTTCAAACTGGTTTTTTAGTGAAAAAATGGAGATTGTAAAATGTCGCAAGCAGATATTGGCCTGGTAGGCCTGGCAGTAATGGGTGAAAATCTGATTCTGAATATGGAAAGCAAGGGCTTTACGGTGGCCTGCTTCAACCGCACCGTCTCGAAGGTGGATAATTTTATCAACGGCCGGGCAAAGGGCAAAAATATCATCGGCTGTCATTCCATCGAAGAGCTGATCATGAACCTTAAAACGCCGCGAAAGATTATGCTGATGGTCAAGGCCGGCGCTGCGGTCGATGCCTTTATAGATATGCTTTTGCCGCATCTCGAAGACGGTGACATTATCATCGACGGCGGCAATTCGCATTTCCCCGATACAATGCGCCGCACCGAGTATGTCGAAGGCAAGGGCAAGCTCTATATCGGCACGGGAGTTTCCGGCGGAGAAGAAGGCGCTCTTCGCGGTCCGTCTATTATGCCGGGCGGCTCACCACCGGCATGGCAGCATGTCAAGCCGATCTTACAGGCTATTTGCGCCAAGACCGAGGACGGCGAGCCGTGCTGCGACTGGGTCGGCGAAAACGGCGCGGGCCATTTTGTCAAAATGGTACACAACGGCATAGAATACGGTGACATGCAGATGATATGCGAGACCTACCAGATGATGAAAGAAGGCCTCGGCATGACGAACCAGGAAATGCACGATTGTTTCGTCGAATGGAACAAAGGCGAGCTCGATTCGTACCTGATAGAGATTACCCGTGACATCCTCGGCTACAAAGACGACGACGGCAACGAGGTCATCGACCTTATTCTCGATACTGCAGGCCAGAAGGGAACCGGTAAATGGACGGCTATCGAGGCGCTGAATCTCGGCCAGCCTTTGACGCTTATCGGCGAAGCGGTGTTCGCCCGATGCCTTTCGGCGCTGAAAGAAGAACGCGTCAAAGCGGCAAAATCCCTCAAGGGACCGAGAACAAAATTCAGAGGCGATAAAGAAAAATTCCTGAACGATTTGCAACAGGCTTTATATGCCTCGAAGATTGTCAGTTATGCACAGGGCTATCAGCTCATGCGAGCCGCGGCAAAAGAACACAGCTGGAATCTCAATTACGGCGGAATCGCCCTGATGTGGCGGGGCGGCTGCATCATCCGCTCGGTCTTTTTGGGCAAAATTAAAGAGGCTTATTCAAAAAGACCCCGGCTGGACAACCTGCTGCTCGATCCGTTCTTTAAGAGAGCCGTCAGAAAGGCACAAAAATCCTGGCGCCGGGTTATTACCAATGCAATTAAGCTCGGTATTCCGATGCCGACTATGAGTGCTGCTCTGGCATTCTATGACGGCTACCGCCATGAGCGCTTACCGGCGAATTTACTCCAGGCCCAGCGGGATTATTTCGGTGCCCATACTTACGAGCGGGTTGATAAGCCGCGAGGAGAGGTCTTCCATACGAACTGGACCGGCCGGGGCGGCTCCACCGCAGCGTCAACTTATACGGTGTAAAAAAGGCTTGAAAATATAAATTGTAAACTTTTTCCGATATTCAACCGGTGAGTTTCTGCTTAGGAATAATCTATCCCGGAGTTTCAAGATTAATTTCAGAACAATATGTAGGCATTGACGGTAGAAGAAATGTCTCTATAATACCAATTCTGATTAATAAGTGCGCTGGGCATATTTAGTAAAGCAAACTGATTTGACTATTTCCTTATCAAGGACAGCTTTTTGCCACGCATCAACCGCAGCAAGGCGAAGTG
>Ga0272441_10002872_pt1 | contig 34179 bp, 60 predicted proteins | sample SSMProp6N_FD_193582 | JGI IMG/M metagenome (GOLD analysis project Ga0272441, IMG submission 193582) | Marine sediment archaeal communities from Little Sippewissett salt marsh, Falmouth, MA, United States - SSM-Prop-6N | ecosystem: Environmental > Aquatic > Marine > Wetlands > Sediment ... | reverse complement strand
ATGAGGGATTATCGCAACACGGGTACTACGTTCCTGCTGGTCGAAGTTCCGTGGGACTTCAACCCCATCCAGAAGCAGGCGTCCCTGTGCGCCGGCAAGGATGGCTGGTGGGTCAGCACCCCGGACCACATCAACTACTTCAACCCCAAGAGCCTCGAGAACCTGCTCACGCGTTGTGGCCTGCAGGTGTGCTCCATGCGGACCACTTACCCGGTCGAACTCTTCAGGCTGCACGGGGAGGACTACTCTCAGGACGAGAAGGCGCGCGCCCGGTTGAACGAGCGCCGCGTGGAGCTTCAGGAGTTCTGGTGGGCCAGCGGGATGAGCAAGTGGACTCACATCGGGAGGACGGTATGGGCGATAGCAACATTACGGTGATCGCAGAGATCGGGACCTGCTGGCGCCCTGGCGACATGGCGTCGCTTCGGGACGCCTGCAAGGCGGCGCTGGACTGCGGGGCGGACCTCGTGAAGGTCCAGTGTTTCGACGCTCGTCTCTTGTCCATGCGCAGAAACGTCCGGCCTCAGGACCTGAGCGGATGGAGCTTGATGTGGGGGGACGTCCTAGACTGCGTGACCGAGAACGACCGCATCGGAGCAAGTTTCTTTCATTGGAAGCACGTGCTGGATCTTTGGGGCCACATGTCGACCTTGCTCCCGGCGTTCCTCAAGTCCGCCTGCCAGGAGTGGCAGAACGCGGAGCTGGCAGAGGCCTTTGGGCAGGTATCCGATGCCTGCGACCTGCCGCTCTACGTGTCGGTCCCGCCGGACGCGACGCTGAGCGTCGGGAATTACTACGGGAAGCAGCCCATCACCTGGATGTACTGCGTGCCCGAGTACCCGGCGCCGAAGAGCAATTACCATCCCAGCAGGGTAGACCAGATGGCCCGGCGCCTGCCCGGGAAGGTGGGGATCTCGTCGCATGCTCCGGGTCGCGAATGGCTCGAGGCGAGCAAGGATCTTGGAAAGCAGCTGAGGTTACGCGGGGTCACCGCGTGGGAAGCCCACTTCTGTTACGACGAGAAGCTCCGCGGGCAGTGTCCGGACGGGGGCCCGTGGTCCCTCAGCCGGGAGGACTTCGAGAAGGTTGCGGAGAAGGTGCGCGCGTGAGTCAGCGCTGGCGACTGCAGGGCGGGGAGGTAACGATCCCGGGCGATGTGCCCTCGGGGTTGCCCTGCCCGGTGGTCGTCGAGCGCGGGGAGATCCATTCCGCGAACATCACAAACAACACGGATTTAAGGATTTACGTTGCAGGGGCCTCGAACCTGGAGTTCAAGGAGGAGTTCCTGGGGGTTTTGCTCCCGGGGGCTTCCGAGCGGGCCCACACTCAGCACATGTTCCGATTGTGGGTCATTCCGGAGAACTGGGATCCGACCGGGTGTCTCGATCTGGAACGCAAAGAGGTCTACGACGCCGGCTACGATGACTGGCGACAGAAGCACGCGCTCTGGCACGAGCAGAGGAGCAAGGCGGCCGGGAGCCTGAAAATTCCAAGTTCTCGCAGGGTGCCCAGGAAGGAATCGGAGTCCGGGGGACCATCGAGAAGGTTCAGCTTGTAACCCCGAGAGGAGAAGCCATGGACGAAAAGCTATTCATGATTCCGACCATCGACCACCTGGAGGTCATGCAGGTTCCCGTGGGCATGACCGAGGTCGGGATACTGAAAAGGGTTTTCGAGAAACACGTTCGCCGGTTCCCGACGGATGGCAGCAACCCCGCGTTCGTGCGCCTGAGCACCAAGATCGACTACCTCGGCGCCCTGTGCCTGACGATGCAGCAGGAGGACGCGTCGCTCCAGGAGTCCGGCAAGAAGATGCTCGAGCAGTGCTACAACGAACTGCTGCAGCAGAAGCTGGCCGCGGAGGCGGCACGTGAGCCGTCCGAAGATTGACCTCTTCGGCAAGCCGGGCTGTTCTCTTTGCGAGGCGGCCGCCGGCAAGCTGAAGCTGCTGGGCCTGGAGTTCTCCAAGCACGAAATCGCTCAGTACATCGAGCATCACGAGGGCTGGAAGAATGACGGGTCGATAGCGATCTCCAGCGCGTACTTCATGCATGGCCAGACCCTGCCGATCATCAGGATCGACGGGGAGTATTACACCTACGCCATGGCCATGAGGAGGCTCAGGCGTGAGAAGGCCTAAGCACTGCTGCCGGGAGTGCAGGCACTACAACCGGTGCCTGCAGAAACCAAAGAAGCATTTCTGCAACAAGGCGTGGCCGAACGAAGCGTGTTCGACGTGCCGCCCGCTGAAGTGCTTCGAGGCGAAGCTTCGGGAATGCAAAGGTCAGGGGGTGCTCTTTGAGTGAGCCACATTGCCCGAAATGCGGCGGAACACTGGAGGAGGATATCATCCAGCAGGGGGGAAAGCACTGTAAGAACTGCATTATCAGTGACTTGCAGCTGGAGATTTCCGAACTGCACAAGGACATGGAGGCGGCCGCGGGCGGATACGTGGTGATGGCTTCCCGGTACCTGGCGGTCAAGCGAGGTGGCAAATGAGCGGGCCGGTGATGAGTCCGAAGCAGAGGAAGCTGGCCTCGTTGCGGGAAAACTACGCGACGTTCACTCGCGCCAGCAAGGAGGTGATCCTCTCGATGGACCGGGTTGGACTGCTCAAGACCGAGTCCGGCGGGAAGGTCATGTCACACATAGTGGCGGTAGGCTGTCTCTTCAAGGGCAGGATCTGCAGGCTGGAAGACGAGATTTCATGAACGCCTGCATGCTACACACGGGATACGTGAATTTGGGGTCGTGGTCGTGGTCGCGGTCGGGGTCGGGGTCGGGGTCGGGGCCGCGGTCGTGGTCGGGGTCGCGGTTGCGGTTGCGGCCGTGGTCGTGGTCGTGGTCGCGGTCGGGGCCGCGGTCGTGGTCGTGGTCGTGGGCGTGGTCGTGGGCGTGGGTGGAGTCGAGGCCAATCACATGAACGCCTGCATGCTGCGAGCGGGACTCCTGATGAATTCGTGCTCGTGGTCGTTGTCGCGGTCAGGGTCGCGGTCGTGGTTACGGCCGTGGTCGTGGTCGCGGTCGCGGTCGGGGTCGTGGTCGTGGTCGGGGTCGTGGTCATGTTCGGGGTCGCGGTCGATGTTGTTCTCGTACTTACGGCTCAGCCGCAGTGTCTTCAGGAGGTCGCATTCGTGATAAAGATGGACGTCATCAGGGCCCTGTCAATAAAGTGGGACGTGTCTCAAAAGCAGGTACGGAGCACGATCAACGACATACTCGAAGAGATGTCCAACGCGATCGTCGAGGGCGGTAACCTCGAACTGCGGAACTTCGGTGTCTTTGACGTGCGTGTGCGCGCGGCACGGATCTCCACCAATCCCCGGACCGGCGAGCCGGTGAAGGTGAAGCGGCACAAGACCGTGACCTTCCGGCCCGGGCGGAAGCTCCGGGCGAGGCTCTCCCCTGGGAGGGAGAACAAGAGGTCCTAGTATCCCGCGTTCGAAGCGGGGGCCTCACGGTGTTCTTCGCGAGGAGGTATTTCCGAATGGAATTCATCAATGCGTTCTTTTTGTTTTTGAGCCTCGCAGTTGGCTCCTGCGTCGTGGCCTACGTGACGGCAACCGGACATCCTCACGCTTTGATCATCTGGTACTTCACCCTCATGCTGGCCGCAGCATCGGACTTCATAGTACAGAACATCGTGCGGCAGAGGAGGGAGCTGGAGGCGGTTATCAGGAAGATGATGCTGATGAGGCTGAAGGAGGAGCAGGAGGAGCGGGAGTCTGCGGCAAGGGCAAAGGAGTTCGGCGAGGAGAGTGAGTTTTGATTGGCTACGAGAATGACACCCTTACAGCCACTTCAACCTTACACAGTTGGACGTACTGGGTTACGACGTATCCCGAGCGAGCGAGCGCCATCCCGGAGCCGAAACCGCGCCGAATTCATCGCCTGGATTGGAGTTGCCGTATAGGCCGGTGGAGTGAGCGCGGAAAGCTCAGGTTGGGCGCCTATCCGCCTGTGCGTAGCAAGGCACTGGATGCTGCGGAGCAGGTTCGCGGCATTGAAGAGTTGCGCCGGGGTCGACCAGTTGACCAGATGCCACACCATCCACTGCTCAACCGCAAGCGCGCAATCTTGACTATGTATCGGCGCAGGAGGGACGAACGATGACGAAAGCCACCAGGTGTTGCTGCGGCAGGAAACTGCTGACCGACGGCGAGCCACTGATCGTGAACGACTACCAGCACGAGACGCCCGGGGAAGGGCGCTTCTGTGGTCCGGTTTACAAGCACGAGCTGCGCGACCTCTGCGATCTCTACGTCCAGCTTGCCGAGGTGAGGGCTGAGAACAAGGAGCTGGTGCTGGCCGTGAAGAACCTCCGGATGCTGGCGCAACGCAAGAACGTGCCATATGAAGAGCGGCGCGATCACGCGGAGCGCATGGCGCGCAAGGTTGGCTGCGGGTCCAGCATGCTGCGCCGGGAGGGCGGTGGGCGATGAGTCGCGAACAATCACTAGATGAATGGGTGTGCCAGCTTCCGTCTGAGCATAGGGCTTTCCAGGAGTACGCCGAACTGAAGGCGAAGGTCAGTCGGTTGGAGCAGCACCAGCGAGATGTGATGAGCGACTACGAAGCCGTACACCAGGAACTGGACAGGCTGGGTGCGCCGCGTCGTCAGGATAACGGCTTTGGGTATTTGCCGCTGGGCCGACTACGCAAGCTGTCGGTGAATGAGTGCGGAGAGGGGTTAAAGGATGCGCTGATGTCTGAGCGCAATGCCGCCGAGAAAGGGCTTGCCGAGGCGAGGGCTGGGGCCGAGCGCGAGCAGGAATTGACCGGCATTTTGACTGGTGGAACGCGGGGCATAGACCCCAAGGACAGGGCGCGGTGGCTCCTGACGGTGAATATCAACCATTCATGGGCAATCAACCGACTGCGTATTCTTGCGGATATGTGCGACCCCGCGCAGCCTCACGTGGGCGACTTGCCGGGGCATGACTGGCTGTGCAAGACCATCCGCGAGATTCAAAGCAAGATGGAAACGGCAGCAACAGAGTGCGGGCAGCCGCCCACCTGCGCCTGGACCGAAGACCGCGACGGCGCATGGGAAACGGAATGCGGCGGAATCTGGGAGTTTCCAGACGGCGGCCCATCGGAGAACGGCGCGCGATACTGCTGTCGGTGCGGGCGGGAGATCGAAGCGACGGGGTATGCTGAACTGCAGGCCGAGAAGGGCGGTGGGTGATGATCTGCGGAAAATGCGGACGCGAGTACGAGCGCACCGAGGAATACGCGAGCGACATCGCATGCGGCAAGTGCGAAGAAGCTGCGCTAGACGTTTTGGTTGTGTTGTGCTTCATGGACGACGCAGCGCGTGACGAGGTACTGCGCAGGCTGACCGAGGGCGAGCGCAAGAAGGACGGTGACTCGTGACAAAAAACGTGCGCGCCGCGATTGAAGCAACAATCGTGCGCTGGGCGAAGATCGCCACGGCGAAGGACCCGCAGCAAGAGTGCAGCGATACTCATTGCCCTCTCTGCGAAGTCATGGGCTACAATTGCGAAGCCTGTCCTGCTTATAACGGAAAGGGGTTCGGGAACAGCTGCATCTGGCCGTGGCTCGCGGTAAATGTGCCCCCTCGCTTCGCTGCTTGGGCCGTGCACGATTACGCGGTGAGCCTGCTGTACCAGAGGGAGGACTAGGTGGTCGCCAGGCTATTCGCGTTCATGGCGGGCAGCACTCTGGTCCTCTACTGGATCAGCGCGGTGATTCGCATCAACATGGAGCATCAGCTGAGCGAGACGATGCTGGCACAGGGCATCATGGCGGGAGGCTGCGCCCTTACGAGCATCGCGTGGAGTCTGGCGTGGCGCAATCGCCGGGACGGGGGTAAGCATGACGATTGACGAGAGATTGGAGCGGGCCGCGAAGGCGGGACTGCTCAGGGACCTGCTAGCGACAGGTTTTACGGGCTTCGACATAGATGCAGTCTGGCAGGAGATCAAAGAAGGCACGCGGCAGGAGTTGTGCAACAACGCGAGATGCATCATCGAGGCATGGCAGCAGGACGCGCCGGAGGTGGAGATCACCAATTGCGAGGACTACGGTGGCTCGCCCAGGTGCACCTTGTACCGCAACCAGTACGGTTGTGGCGAGTGCATACTTGAGTTGGGCTGGTCAAAAGATCAGTCAAGAGACTCGAACCCCTACTGCATGAACATAGGCCCGCGATGCCCTGGCGAAGGCACTTGCGTCCTGACGCCGAAGCTGCAGCAGAAGGGCGGTGGGTAATGGGTATCACTGATCTAATACTTGTGATGAATGGCCTCGTAATTATCGGGATGCTGGTCTACATGGGCATTACAGACCATCCTGATTTTCTGGTGGTCTGGCACTCGACAGCGATCTTCAGCGTTCTTCTCGCGGCAATTCGCCATTACGGTACCAAGAAGAAGGCTGGAAGCGAGAGGAAGGGTGACTGGACATGAGCGTTTACGTTGATCCGCCAGGGAGCGCGCCTGGTCAACTAGGGCGGGTGAGGTTTGTAAGCCACTTGTTTGCCGACAACGTGGCAGAGCTGGTGCGATTTGGTGGGGCGATAGGCTTGCGGCGGGAGTGGCTTCAGGGACCCAGGCCGGCGTATCCGCTCGAACGCCGGTTGCCGCACTTCGACGTGACTGCAGGTAAGCGAGCGCAGGCGGTCGCGTCTGGCGCGATCGAGCTGTCGAGGCAGGATGCTGTGGAAATATGGCAGCGTCTCAAAGTGACGAACGAGGAGTTTCGGGCTTCCTTCTGTGCGCAGAAGGGCGGTGACCCATGTCCATAACCGAGAAGCACCTGTCCATCCTGCGCCACGCCTTGGGCTGGCCGAAGCTTTACAGGAATCACTTCGTTACCGGCCCGGGCTGCGATAACTATCCGTTGTGCGAGGAGCTCGTGGCCGCCGGGCTGATGACCAGGACGGAGCGAGACTGGGTTCCCGACTACATCTATACCGTGACCGCGGCCGGGAAAGAAGAAGCGTGCAAGGGGGCGCCCAGGGGACCGGATCTCTTCAGGGCGCAGAGAAAGGTGGAAAGCCCCGGAAAGGGTGAAGAACAATGAGCCGCGGAGAATGGATATTTGCGTCCATAGCCATGGGATGTGTTTGCCTGTTTGTCGGCATGGTGTTGGGGAGTATCCGGAGCTGCCCCACCGAGCAAAAGGCCCAAGAAAGCCCATTTGGGCAGGGATTGTATCCCAAGACCGTCACGTACAAGGGGCACATGTACTTGGTCGTTCGCGGCGTCCATCGCTTCGCAATCACTCATCATCCGGACTGCCCGTGCAGGAAGGCTCCTAAAGAGGTGCAGAAGAGAATGAGCGATGACTGAGACGTTTGAAGATATGCTCGCCAGGGCCGAGGCGCTGGGCCTCGACCTGGATGATTACCGCTGGCGCGCCCCCGCGTACGTGATCGTCACGGCGGTGGCGTCCTCGGCGATCAGCTACGTGTTGGTGGGGGTCACGTGATGAGCGCCGGCGATAAATTCGACAACGCCAAGCGCAGGCGTAGCGAGCATCACAAGCGGCAAAGGTGGTTGACGCCGGATTACATCCTGGGGCCGGTGCGCGATCTACTTGGCGGCATAGGCCTTGATCCATGCACAGAGCTGGACAACCCAACTGGAGCCAAGAGATTCTACGCTCCACCGCAGGATGGGGCCGAGCTGCCATGGAATGCGGAGACAGTTTTTTGCAACCCACCATATGGCGAAGCTCGTAATCGGTGGGTCAGCCGTTGCATTGTAGAGGGCAAGTGGAGGCGAGTGGTTTTGCTCATGCCCTCGCACACCGATACGCGAATTTCACAACGGGCCATGACCGAGGCTACATCCGTCCTGTTTCTGCGGGGACGAGTTAAGTTCGGCATTCCACGAGCAAATGGGAGACAAGAGGCGGCGAGTCACGGGTCCGCACTGTACGGCTACGGGGTTGACCTGTCTTCGCTGCGTGATCTTGGAGTTGTGATGAGCCAGTTGCGCAAGGACGGGGGTAGGAGGTGAAAGACTACAGCGGCGGCAACTGTCCATACTGCGGGCGATTCCTGCCCGCTGAGTACCCACACAAGAAGGTCGACGGGGAGCGCAATCCACTTGGGATAGCTTCTGCGCGCAACAACGCACGCAGCCATGTGGCGGCCTGCAAGCGCAAGGCCGAGCGCAACGAAGGCCGAGCGCAAGGACGGGGGTGATTCGTGATCGACAGGCAATTCGCCCGGTATCAAGGTATCTGGACGGGCCGCGGATTTCCGCGCAGCGTTGCCGTCTATGACAGCACGTTAGGTGGCAAGCTCTGTATCCGGTATGACCTGCGCCTGCGCTACCCCTACGAAGCACAGTGGACGCTGGAAGAGTTTTGGGCGTGGAAGGAAACCACCAAGGCCGAGCGCAAGGAAGGTGCCTCGTGAACTGCCGCGAGTGCGGACAGCGCCTTGCCTGGGAGGAAGGAGCTTTCTGTCGATCCTGTATGAGATTAGCGGAAGAAAGATTGCGCGTGCGGAAACGGAGCGAAGCCGAAGCGGCCGGCACAATAGACGGGCCAACCATACTAGGTCAATTCTGCTTGGCGAAACACAAGGCCGAGCGCAAGGATGGAGGTGCGTGATGTTTAGCGTAAGGCAGAAGCGCGAGATAGCGGACAAGGTGCAGGCTATCCTGCGAGAGACCGAGCATCCGGAATTGCCACCGGGAGAGATCCAGTTCAGTCTGCATGTCGATGGAGCTGAGTCCTGGTCGTGGGCCGATATCCGGAACAACGGAGCTGTTACCAAGCCGGGTGTAAATCCGTGGAATGAGATTCAGGATAAAGGCGATACAGGCCAATGACAGCTGAAGAATGGATCGCAGAGGGAGAGCGCCGGTTCGGCAAGGACCGGCAAGCATGGTTCTTTGTCTGCCCGAGCTGCGGCCACGTGGCTTCGGTTATGGACTGGAAGGCAGCTGGTGCACCCCAGGGGGCAGTGGCGTTTTCGTGTGTCGGGCGCTGGACCGGCGCGACCCAGGACATCGGCAAGAAGAATGGCGGCCCCTGCAACTACGCCGGCGGCGGTCTCATCGGGCTGAACCCCGTAACCGTGACAGATGGTGACCGGGTGCACCGGCTCTTCGAGTTTGCCGAACCAAAGACGCATTCGGAGGACTTGAGCCCGGTAGGGCAAGGAGACCAGCCAGATGCAGATTGAACAAATCGCGGAAGTGTGTCACGAAACGAATCGCGCCTACTGCGCGACGCTCGGGGACAACACCCAGCCGCCGTGGGCCGAAGCTCCGGAGTGGCAGCGAACCAGCGCCGTCAACGGTGTGCGGTTTCACCTGGACAATCCCGAAGCCGGGCCCAGCCACAGCCACGACGAATGGCTGAAGGAAAAGCAAGCGACTGGCTGGAAGTACGGCCCGGTCAAGGACGCCGAGAAGAAGGAACATCCGTGCTTCGTTCCTTACGACGAATTGCCGGCCGAACAGAAGGCCAAGGACGCGCTGTTCATCGGCGTAGCTCACGCGCTGCGCGGATTGCTCGAGTAGCCCCGCAAAAGACGCATTCGGAGGGCCAGATCCTTTCAGAGAATTGTAATTGTCAACAGGAAATTCGTAACTGATTATATATATACAGTTACGAGCCAAAAAATGGGGTGTAAGTGACGTAATTGCGGGACTTAGGACGAAATTACCAGCAGTGAGGGCACGTCTTTGGGGGCAACATCGGAGAGCAGGATGCCGAAAGCACCGGGAACCGGCCATAAGCCGCCGAATTCGGGGTTATAAGCAGGATTTGGTGGATTCGGTCGTTTAGGCCGGGGTCTGAGGGGCGAATAGAGGCATCGAGAGGGGTTTCGAAGCAATGGAAGAGGGCTGTTCATACTGTCTTGGCTGCGGAGAGCATACCGCAATGCTGTTGGATGGGTTTTGCCTCCGATGTTCGCAGGATTTCGCGCCGGCGGTCAATGATGAACGATATCTGACGATGGATGAGGTCGTCGAATACGTCTATCTGGTCCGCGGCGGTCAGGTACCATGGAGCGAGGCCTCCGAAGCATGCCGCACTGAAGAGTACCGGAAGTTCATGACCTGGTTGAGGAGACACCGAGATGGCGATCGAGGAAAAGAAGTTCATTCGCAAGGCGGAACTGGACAAGGTGCTGGACTACCTGAAGGCGAACGACCCGCCCAGGCGGCACCCCCGGTACTTCCTGGCGGTGTACCTGGCATCGGAGTGCGGGCTCCGGATCACGGAGACGGTGCACCTGCGGATCGAGGACTTCCGGGAGATCGAGAAAGCGGTCCTGATTGTCCGGGTGGCCAAGAAGGGCATAACCCGGAAATGCAAGATCACCCCTGATCAGCGGCCCGAACACCGCCAGCCGGTGTCGAAGCGGGTGATCCGTACCTGCCTGAAGTACTTCGAGTGGGCCGGGATCGACTACAAGACAGAAGAGGGGTGGCTCCTGCCCGGGATGCGGGGCCCCAAGGCCCGGCGCCCGGCATCGGAGCGAACGATGCATTCGGTATTCACCGCGGCGTGCCAGGCCGCGGGGATCGGGCACCGGACCTTTCACTGTTTGCGGCACTACTTCGGGTTCCGGATAGCTCGAGAGACCAATGGGGACGTCACGCTGGTCAAAGAACTGCTCAGGCACGCGGACCTGCAGACCGCGCAGATGTACATCAACCGGACCCCCGACGAGCTCAGGAGCCTGCTGGACCGAATGAAATGAATGCTTGCATGCTACGCACGGGGTACGCGAATTTTCGGTCGCGGTCGTGGTCGGGGTCGAGGTCGGGGTCGCAGTCGCGGTCGCGTTCACGAACGGGGGCGTGGTCGTACTCGCGGGTGCGGTCGCGGTCGCGGCCGTGGTCGTGGTCGCGGTCGTGGTCGGAGTCGCGTTCGTGGTCGGGGTCGCGGTCGCGGTCGCGGTCGCGGTCGCGGTCGCGGTCGATTTCGGACCTGAACTCCTCCGCTCTTTCCCATCAACAACAACAGCAGCAGCAACCCCCTAAGCCCGAACCCCCGAAGGTCCCTTTCAAGCCGTTCACGCCGCAGAAGAGGAGGATGGCGCTGTGAACGTTTGCATGATGAGAGCGGGACTGAGCAATTTGGGGCCGTGGTCGCTATCGGCATCGCGGACGGGGTCATGGTCGTCGTGGGAGAGGTCGCGGTCGCGGTCGAGGTCGCGAACGGGGGCGTGGTCCTGGTCGGGGTCGTGGACGGGGGCGTGGTCGTGGTCGGGGTCGTGGGCGCGGTCAGGGATGGGGATGGGGTCGGGGTCGCAGTCGATTCCGGAACCGAGCCCCCCTGCCCCTCCCCACCAACAGCAACCCCCCAAGCCCGAACCCCCGAAGGTACCTTTCAAGCCGCTCACGCCGCAGAAGAGGAGGATGGCGCTGTGAACGCTTGCATGCTACGCACAGGGTACCGGAATTTGCGGACGCGGTCGTGGTCGTGGTCGGGGTTGGGGTCGTGGTCGGGGTCGTGGTCGGGGTCGTGGTTGTGGTCGGGGTCGTGGTCGGGGTCGTGGTCGGGGTCGTGGGTGGAGTCGCAGTCGAGTTCGGACCCGATTTCGGACCTGAACTCCTCCGCTCCTTCCCATCAACAACAACACCAACAGCAACCCCCCAAACCCGAACCCCCTAAGGTTCCTTTCAAGCCGTTCACGCCGCAGAAGAGGAGGATGGCGCTGTGAACGCTTGCATGATGAGAGCGGGACTGAGCAATTTGGGGCCGTGGTCGCTATCGGCATCGCGGACGGGGTCATGGTCGTCGTGGGAGAGGTCGTGGTCGTGGTCGTGGTCGTGGTCGCGGTCGAGGTCGCGGACGGGGTCGGGGCCGCAGCCGCGGTCGTGGTCGCGGTCGTGGTCGTGGTCGGGGGCGAGGTCGAGGTCGCGGTCGGGGGCGTGGGTGGGGTCGCAGTCGATTCCGGAACCGAGCCCCCCTGCACCTTCCCACCAACAGCAACCCCCTAAGCCCGAACCCCTGAAGGTCCCTTTCAAGCCGTTCACGCCGCAGAAGAGGAGGATGGCGCTGTGATGGAACACAAGCTCAAGACCTGGCCGGAGTACTTCGGGGACCTCTCCACCTGCCAGAAGATGTTCGAGGTCCGTAAGAGCGATCGAAAGTTCAGCGTGGGCGACACCCTGATACTGCAGGAGTGGGATCCCCGCAACGAAGAGTACACCGGGCGAGAGATCCTGCGCAAGGTCACCTACGTGCTGTTCGCCCACCCGGGCATCCGCCACGATTACGTGGTGATGGGGCTCAAGGCATGACCGTCAAAGAGGCGCTGAGGCACCTGGCTGAAATCAACGCCGCCGGCGGCGGGGATTTGCCGCTGCGGATCCCGATGAAACGTGAAGGAGAGGATGTTTCCCGGGAGGTAGCTCAGCTCTCCCTGGGGATCGGCCCGCTCCACGGCATGGTGCTCGCAGTCACTACCCAGGAGATAGACCTGCGCGTTCCGTATCGCCCAAAGCAGAGGAGGAAAAAGCCTTGATCGCACTGCTCTCCAATGACGACGGGTATGACTCCCCGGGCCTGCGGGTACTGAGAGAGGTCCTTATCGAGCGGGACATCCACGTTTGCACGGCGGCGCCGCTTCAGAATCACAGTGGGTTCGGCAGCGCGCGGACCCTCAACCGGCCGATAGAGGTGCTCAAGATCATGCCCGAGGGCACGTGTGTACTGGACGGAACCCCGTGCGACTGCGTGGCCTGGGGGTTGCAGCGCCTGGCGAAGCCCGACATCGTCTGCACGGGACTGAACTGGGGCGACAACGCGGGCCAGTACGCAATTTCGTGCTCGGCGACGATCGCGGCCGCCAGGGTCGCGGCAATAGCGGGTATCCCGGCGATCGCCTTTAGTCAGTATCTGGGCCGCCACCGGGCTTTCGATCCCAACTGCCAGCAGGTCAAGGTGCTGCTGCACGAGGCGATGGACGCACTCCCGGTCCGCCCGGAGCGAGGCGTGGTCATGAACGTGAATCTTCCCGATCCCTACGGGAAGCACCTAGGGGTAAAGGTCGCGGAAATCAGTGCCAGAGGCGGGTATAGAGGCAAATTTCACAGGGTGCGCGAAAGGGTCTGGGAGTGGGGCCAGAAGCGCAACAAGGGCCGCCCGAAGTTCGACGCCGAGCTGCTTACCCGGGGGTACACAACGGTCTCGAGACTGCCCAATCCGTCAGGACTTTAGCCTTGACCCGAGGGGTCCGGGGAGCATAATACCTTCATAACCCTTGGACCGGACCAGAATGCCATGATTCCAGGCCACCTACTCGGCATATATCAGCGCTTGGGAATCCGCCTCTTTTCTCTGTTTGGGCTGATCGTCGCTTACGCGGCCCTCATCCTTGGTGCCGCAAAGGAAAGGATCAGGAGATGCCTGTAACTCGCACCGGATACAGTTTCGACGTGGAGACCCTCAAGGGTCTTTGGCCCCGCGGGGACAACGTCTGGATCGCCAAGGATCCCAACGAGTGGTGCTCCCCGGGAGGGATCATCATCCCGGATGCTCACCAGGAGTTCAAGCGCCGTGGGTGGTGCATCGTTCGGGGAGGGGGGTTCACGACCAATGACGGTGTCGTCCAGCGCTGGCCATTCAAGCCCGGCGACTATCTGATCTGCGACCGGCATTTCGTGCGGCCCGACGAGAAGGAGGACAACCTCACGGAGAGCGAGGACGGCTCCGAGGTGACCATGATCATCCGCGGAGACGAGCCGATCGCCTGGGTCCCGGCCGAGCTGATGCCCGCTCCCGAGTGGGTTAAGAAGCTGATCGACGAATTCAGGGAGTGCGACGGTTGAAACAGTACCGGAACCAGATGCTCACCTGCCAGGACTGCCGGCAGGAATTTGTCTTCAGCATAGGCGAGCAGGAGTGGTTCGACCAGAAGGGGTTCCCTCCTCCCATCCGTTGCAAGGAGTGCCGCGCGCTCCGCAAGCGACAGGGGGTTTGGGGTACCCGCGCGATGCAGGTCGACGTGCTGACCCGGCAAGTGCTCTGCTCGAAGTGCGGCAAGCCCGCGAGCCGGAACTTCAGCCTGCATCGCAGGAAGGCTGTCTGCCCCGAGTGCGGCGGCGGGAACGAGCCCACCAGATACCCGGACGCGATGACCATAGAAGAATGGGTCGAAATTGCAGGAGACATCGTGAGAGGAGAGAGGGATAATTGAGCATCGACGACGAACTCGAAGACGAGGAAGCGATACGCGAACTGGTCACGAGCATCCAGGGTTACATCCGAAACAGGTGTTGCATCTTCGTGGAGGGGAGCAGCTACATAGACATCATCCACGGTCGGCTGATGGCATTCCTGCGGGAGTTTCCGGCGCTGGTGGTTCGCGACCTGGAGCCGGGGATGGAGCGCCTGCAGCGCACACGCTTCGTGAGCCTCGATCCGACTCCGAGCATGTGCATGTGCGATGACTTCGAGAAGTGCAAGCAGTGCCCGACCTACCAGGATCTGGTCAAAGAAGCCAAGGGGGGAGAAGAGAATGAAGAGTGCGATGATGACTCCTGATCTGCTCCCGGGGGTGGAGCTGGCGATGGTCTTCGCCGAACGCAAGTGCCCCGAACTCAAAGGGATAAAACATGCCTGGTGTGACGAATGCGACGCCGCACACGACCAGGAACCGCGGCAGCTTTCGCATACCTATCACCGGCCGAAAACCATTTGCTGGGCCCGGGCGATCACCGATCAGGCGGTCGAACACCAGATCGGGATATGTCTCCACGAGTACGGTCACCTGCTGGCCGGGGACTGCGGATCCGTGGTGGATGACGAGGCCGGTGCCGACCTGGCGGTTCTCGATCGGATGGGAGTCGAGATCCGCTATGTGGGCCCGCACGAACTCCAGACGGTTGAGCTGGGGGACCTGAGTTGAACCGGCAGTACGAAGCGCTCAGGCGCCCATGTCCCAAGTGCAAAGGGACCGTCGAGCGGGAGGTCGCCGGCGAAGGGTCCAGTCCTGAGGTCCGCTGCGTGAAGTGCGGGGCGACCTGGCCCAGCTACAGAGAGCTGATCAAGGGAGACCGGGGTCGCAGCTCGAATCCCGGGATGGCCGGCGTTCAGAAACGACTGGAGACGATCCGCGCAGGGGTGCGCACGGGGCGGAACCTCGCCGGCGGCGCGCGGGCGCTCGGTACGCTGATCGGCCGGATCGCGGACAACATCAAAGGCTTCGAAGGCCACGATTCGATAGCCCGCATCGGAGAAGACCTCGAGGGGATCGTCGATCAGGCGCAACTGGCAGTGGAGCATCTGCATGAAGCCGCACAAGGAAAAACCCCGGACCTCTACGACGGAAACCCAGAAGGCGAAGGAGCCGATGCCGTTCCCCCTGAAGGGCCCGAGGAGGAAGAAGGGTAAGCCGTACGATTACGACTCGCGGGGGGATGGAAAGAAGCACACGTGACCTGGGACTTAATCACCGGCGGCACTGGAGATATTGGCGCGCACCTGGCTCGCCACCTTCTGCGTCGGGGCAACCTGGTACGCATACTCTCTCGCGACCAGTCGAAGCAGTTGGAGCTCCGGGCCAGCTTCGAGGCCGAGGGATTCGATCCCTGCAATTACAGGTTCTTCATCGGCGACGTGCGCGACCTGTCGCGACTGCGGCGGGCGTTCCGTGACGTGGGAACGGTCTACCATCTCGCGGCACTGAAGCACGTCGACAGCTGCGAGTACAATCCCGAAGAGACCATCAAGACGAACGTGGGCGGGACTGGCAACGTCATCTCGGCGGCCATCGATACCGGTGCGGAGAGCGTGGTCTTTGCGTCGACCGACAAGGCGGCCGAGCCCAACAACGTCATGGGGGCCACCAAGCTCACCGCCGAGAAGCTCATCACCCAGGCCAACAGCCACCACCCGGAGACGAGGTTCGTTTCCATTCGGTTCGGAAACGTCCTTGGTTCAAGGGGTTCGGTCTTGCGGTTGTGGCGGAACCAGGTGTGCTCGACGGGCTCGATCTCCGTTACGGACCCGACCATGACCCGGTATGTGCTCACCCTGGAGGAAAGCTCCCGGCTGCTGATCGACGCCTCTCGGGGTGTCGGGGGCGAGGTCTTCGTGCGGCGCATGCCGGTCGCGAGACTCGAGGATCTTGCCAAGGTGTTCTGCGACGCGTATTGCCGCAGGCACGACCTGGAATTCGTGCCCCGCCGGCAGGTCGGGCGCCGGCCGGGAGAGACTCAGCACGAGAAGATCATTACTTCAGAAGAATCCGAGCGCGCATTCATGCATGGCGACAACTATGTGATCCTTCCCCCGATGATGTTCGGGGCCAGAGACTACTCGCGATACCGGGACGCGATCCCGGTGGGCGGGGTGGACAGCTCTCGGGAAGAAGCTATGAGTGTGGAAGCGCTCAGGGACATGCTGATTTCGAACAAACTGATCTGAAAGGAGACCAAGGACATGTCTGAGACCAAGAACCTTCCCCCTTTATACCGTCAGCTCAAGCAGCCCCTGTACGACACAGTGCTCATCCGGGCATCAGGGGATTGCTTCTCCCGCGGGTTTGAAGTTCCCTTTGGGGATTGCGACTATGCGGGGGAGGTCAAGACCTTCGTAGACACCAACATGCCAATTTCGGGATCGCTGCCAGAGAGAACACAGTTTTACCTGTGGGGTTTCAGCGTCGAGCCGGCCGATGGGCGACTGGATGAGGCGTGGCTGGAGGTTTACTACAGATCGTCATTCGTGTTCTATTTCGATCACATGCCGTGGGTGAGGGTTCCCCTGTCGGCCATCCCGGTCAACACCGTAGCGCCGGAGGAGGGTGCCCTGAAGCGGTATTCCAGCGTGACCCTCAATCCGGAAGACCAGTTGTGGGAATCGCTGGAGGTGGTCGACTTCAAAACCAAAGACTACGAAAGCCTCCCCAAGCATTATCAGGAGCGCAGAATATACGACATGACCACTGAGCAAAGACCGATCTGCGTGAGGCCCAAAGAAAGGTTTTCGGTTGAGATCGAGACAGGATCCTTGAGCCTGCGTTCGGGAGGGCCCAAGTGGATCGGGATGCGTATCTACATGAACGGTATTTTCTTTGTGGACTTCAGGGACCACAAAGGGGTTTGAAGAAAAGCAAGAAGCGCTGAGCCCAGAGACTCAGCGCTTCTTCAGGTAGTCGTACAGGTAGTTGCCGCCCACCACTGCGAAGGCCCCCAGGACCAGCGCTACTCCTGCCACGATCACCGGATGCTGCGTGGCGAAGTCGATGGCCGGCGCCGCCGCGTCGTACTGTTTCATGACCCGTTCGGCGCGCGGGACCGCCTGTTCGTAGAGCTGCGCGGGAGTGGCAACGTCCTTCGAGGGGGTTACCAGGAGCTTGAGGGTATCGATGATCCCGGCCATGACGCCCTACTTCCTGGCTTTTTTCTTGCCCTTGCTCTTGCTCCTGCCGAGGAGTCGTTTCTTCGCGGGAGCGGGAGCGGGCTCGACCACGGGGGCGGGCGAGGGAATCTCTTCGACCTGCTCGACGATTTCTGAGGTCGAGGCGACGATGAGCTTACGCGTGACGACGCAGACCCGGTCGGGGCCGGTGCCCTTCATCACGCTGATGACGTCGGTCAGCACGGCCGGCTTGCCGTTGACCTCGTAGTCCCTGTCGTATTCTTCTGCCAGATTCACTGACTCTCTCCTTTCGAGGGAAGACTGAGCGGGGGTTCCCCGGGAAGCGCGGGAACCCCCTCGGCCAGTCAGCCGTGACTCAGTAGAGCCGACCCTGGTAGGACCAGACGAACACGTCGACCGTCGCGTTGCTGACGAGCGAGTTGACGATGTCGATGGTGTTCGTGAGGTTCGTTGCCGGGACGACGTACGTGCGACCAAAGGACCGGTCGTTGATCGGCTCGATGTTCCAGTGATCGGGTACCGCGCCGAGACCGTGAGTGACGGTCAGGGTGACGCCAGTGTTGGCGTCGGTGGCCCGCTGAACGCGAGTGCGTAGCATGACGAGCCCCCTTTCTTAGTAGAGCCGGCCCTGGTAGGTAACCGTGAAGACGTCCAGGGTGCAGGTCGACTCGATCGAGCAGACCACGTCGATGGTGTTTGTGAGGTACGTCGCCGGCACGATGTAGGCCCGGCCCTGCGAGCGGTCGGAGACCGGCTCGACGTTCCAGTAGTCGGGCACTGCGCCCATTCCGTGGGTGACGGTCAGGGTTACGCCGGTGCTGCCGGTGGTGCGCTGAGTTCTTGCACGAAGCATGAAAGCTCCTCCTGAATGAAGAATCCGGGTTCAAGGGTCGGGAGCTTTTCTCTGCTTGCCTCCTCAGCTAATGCGCTGAACGCGCGGCACTTGTGTGATCCGTTAACAGTCTAGCTTTTCCCGGAGAGAAAGTCAAGACATTCCCTGAGGGGTTTGTGCTCCAGGACCGCCGGCCGGCTGGCCAGGTACTTCGCCGCGGGGTTGACGAACAGGCAACCCCCTTCGGATGAGTTAGTTACGAGGATACCCTTCTCGCTGAGGCATTGCGCCGCGGCGAAGACCGCCGCGCATTCCGTTGCCAGACCGATGTAGGTGAGGCTGGTCTCTCCGGTCATGGTCGTAACCACGTAGTGGGCATACCTCGTGGCGATCTCCTGCCACTCCTCTTCGCTCCACGAGTGCCACACCGAACGGTAGACCTCTTTGTCTATCTTCTCGTAGCAGAAGTCGCATCCCAGCATGGCAAGGTGTTTCACGCCCTTGGACCAGCTGCTTTCGATCATGCTCGATCCGACGCCCTTGGTGGCGTCGATCTCGAACAGCTCCGGATGATGCTTGCGGACCATGTTGTAGTAGGCGCCGTCCCCCGAGATGTTGAACCAGAAGACCTCTTTCCAGTTCGCCTCGGTCACCTCGGGAGTGACGAACGGGGCCGCGACCAGGCAGGTCTCGGAGCAGTCGAGCCCGTCCCACCACCTCTTGGGACTGGTCGCGTCGATGCAGAAGAAGCAGTCTGCTGCGATCCCCTTGCTCAGGAGGAAGCTGAAAGCTTCGTTTGCGGCCCAGATCTGGCACTTCGTCCGGTCTACCTCGAGTAGATCGTGCCAGTTCCGCCGCAGGCTCGGACCGGAGCCCACGTAGATGATGCGCTCGCAGCCCGGGGCGTCCCCCCAGTTGTTCTCGATCTTCGGGAGGTTCCGGGAGATAGTGGAGCGCCAGTTGTGGGCCTGGGCCACCTGGTTGTGGCCGGCGACGGGGATCTTGAGGTCCGTCGGATCGGTGAAGTTGCGGACCACGCTCGCGGTCGGCCGGCAGCCGTTCACGCTCTCGACCGCGTAGATCACGAACTCCTGCTCGCGATCCCCCCGCATATGCATCCCGAGGACCTCGCGGCAGTCGTAGTGATGAGCGCCGACGTGCACCCCCTGCTCGAACCAGGAGCCCTCGAGGTTCTCCCATGACCCGAACATTCCGGTGATCGGGAGGATCTCGTGCCCCACGCGATCGGGCTTACGCCCGTTCACGGTCTCGAGCCGGCGGTGGATGTGGCCGTCGTAGTAGGCGCCCAGCATGTCGAACGGCAGGTGATAGGGCAGCGAGACGTGCAGATCGATGTTCACTGCGTCCTCGCCAGTGTCGAGCAGTCTGATTTGCTGGGTCAAGGGTTGTCCTCCGTTTCCTCATTCGTATACGAGCGATCCGTAAAACTGGCACTTCCCTAGCAGCGTACTGGCAATGTGTCCCCCGCTAACGACGGTACCCAGGAGCGCTTCGACGATCAGGTGCGCTACAATAGAGCATGCGTCCGGGCCTTCGTCGGCAAGGTCCGGGAAGTTCTGCTCCACGTAATCGACGAGCGAATACGGAGCGTCCTGCAGTATCCATCTGTCTTCGTGGTACCCGATGGGGACAGAATCGAGTTCTGCTAAGGGGGTGTGCTCAGCTGTGTTCCTGGCTTTGACCAGGAGGTATGCCTGCTTGCTCATGTTCGCTCTCCTAGAACAGGGCCAAATGATCGGGTTACGTCGCATTCAGCTCCTCTACCACGTCTTTCAGCCTGGCGCGCTCCGGGAAGATCGGCCGGTCCCGGTAGGCTGGAATGTCCGAGGCGCTCTTGAGGATCCCGCCCTCCGAGGCGTTGATGACCCGGACCCCCGCGTCGGCCAGCAGCTGGCAGCAGGCGAGGGTCATCATGCCGATGATCAGGATGTGGTAGTCGGTGACCACGTTCTTGCCGTTGATGTCTGCGCAGCAGTAGGGGTTTACCTCCCGCAGGGAGGTCTCCCACCGGTCGCGCGTGAGAGGTTCGTTCATGTGCTCGTGGATCACCCCGTCAACGCGATCGTAGGCGTAGCTGTGGCCCACCAGGACCACGTTGCGGGGCTTGAACTTCCAGGCCAGCTCCAGCTCGCCCGGGCCGATCCCGAAGCGGGGGTTGATGATCTGAAGAGAGGGGCGCTTGTTGGCGAGCATCTTCGAGAGCTTGTTACGGTACCCGAGCCGGTACCAGAGCACATCCCGCCACGGAGCGCGCGCCATCTCCGGCGGCACGCAGGGGCCCAGGACCGCCGTGGTGCGCGAGAGGTCGTACTCGGCCCACCACTTGGGCGGGCATCGGGGGTCGAGCGCCATGTAGTAGTCGAGCAGGCCGGCCGGGAGGTACTGCAGGAGCTCGTTGCAGCCCACGATCGCGGCGCGGGACTTGTCTACCCGGGTAAGTTCCTCCCAGTTCTTCATGAGGCAGGGGCCACTTCCCACGCAGTAGACGGTCTCCTTGTGCGGGAGGCGATTCAGGGAGCGGCCCATGATGTCCAGGTTCTTGACGCTGTGGTCCCACTGGATCGTTCCCGGGCCCCACTCTTCGCCGGCCTCGAGGGCCAGCGTGGTGGGGTACTCCTTGGTGAAGTCCAGGATGAATTCGGCCTTGGGGCCCTGATCCGGAGTGTGCTCCACGTAGGCACAGAGGATCTCCTGCCCCTTGCGCAGGAACCTCCGGCCGACCAGCTCGCGGGCTGTGAAGGTGAAGTTCTCGGGGTAAGCCTCGCCCGGGCAGGGCTGAGCGTCGATAATCCGAGACTGGTTGGCGTGGGTAGCAGCTGCTGGGTCCAAGGTTAAACTCCTATGGCGCCATTATCTGCAGACAGGGGGTCCGGTCAAGAATTACTTGGCCATTATCGCGGGTTCCACTTCATGCCCACTGCTCCATTTCGGCTTGGTAATCGTAGTCGGGACGGCGGTAATGTTCGCGGATCCATTCCGCGGCTGAGTCGAAGTCGATGCCTAGATCCCTGGCAAGCTGGGATACAAAGCTTTGCTCGTACTCCTCTTGAAAGGTCCACGCTGCTGACTGGAACAGCTGCTCAAATGTATCGTGTTCGTAGGTGGGTTCGACATCAAGGTTATGTTCTGCGACCAGATCTTCGCGCTGTGACCGTAGCCACTGGTTGCGGCGCTTGAGAAGGGCGTCCTTGATGCAGTTGCCGCGGTCATCGTATTCCGGCAAATCGGGATCATCAGCCAGCTTAGCGATCATCAGGGCCAAGGTCGTCATTTGCGAAAGGGCCTGGCCTTTAGCCGTTGCTTCCTCTGACATGTCTTCGTCGTAAGTGAGCTTCCACTCGTCCTGGTGTAGGATATCCGGTCCAGTCTTGCGACCGCCGCCGATCCACAGGCTGTCTATCGAAAGCGAATTTCCTTCGCGATCGGTGATGATGTAAGCATCGACGACACCTTGGCTGGAGCCCATCAGCCAGAAAAGGTCGTCCTCGCTCTGCCACACCAGCCACAACTTCGGCCCGCGCCAGTGCGATCCCAGTGCGAGCATCACCTCGCCTTCTTCGCGAGCGTCATAGGTCGGGTAATACTTGCGAATTCTGGGCTTGGCCATTATCGCGGGTTCCACTTCATGCCCACACCTTCCAGGTACTCGGCATAGGTCAGCTCTTCCGGGTCCTTCCCGGCGCTGAACGCTATGCGCCGGAACAACCCGATGCTGTCGCTGCTTACAGGAATGGCGTCGATTACCTGGTCGAAGGAGATGCTCCCGCGCTTCATCAGCCAGTTGCCCATGGCGCCGACTGACTCCCAGTGAGGATCTTTCTCCCAGTCCTGGAGGCTGTCTTCGAAGACCACAACAATCGCTGTCGAGCTGCCGTCCCATACCTTGCGGCCGGTAAACGCCAGTGCATCGTTCAGGGTCGAGAAGGCGTATATGTATCCGGGCTTCTTGATTTCCTGACCGTATGCTCCGGTCCAGGCGCTTCGGACCTGGGGTCGAATTCCCTCTTTCAGGATTGCGTCCAGTCCCCGATCATCCGTAACGTGGAAGAGGAGCGATTCCGGATTCACGTAAAAGGCGCAACCCGAACTCATGTCAAATCAGCCCTTCCTCCACCATCGACAGGTGGACCGGCGCTCCGGTCTGGGCGCTCCAGGTTACCAGCACGTGGTCGATCAGCTTGATCCCCAGGATCTCCGCGCCTTTTTTCAGGTTGTAGGTCATCGCCCTGTCGTCGCTGCTGAACTCCCGCCCGCCTGAGGGATGATTGTGGACCATAAACAGGCACGAGGCCTGCAGCGCCACGGCCGGCCCGAAGACGACAGTGGGATCCACCATGGCTCCGGTCCGGGATCCGGCGCCGATCAACCTGTAGCCCAGCGGCCGGTACTTGATATTGGTGTAGACCGCGTAGAGTCGCTCGCGGACTTCGTCCATCATGTCCATTTCCACCGCGAAGTCCAGCATTCGCGCCCCGCTGGTTATCTGGCCCCACTGGCGGAGCTTTTTGCGGGTGTTGGTGTACTGGACGGTCATGCCTTCGTACTTGCTGACCTTGGGGACTACAGGGTTGCCACTCCAGACGAGCGATTCTTCGAGCTCGGGGTAGGGGTTGGGCACCAGGGCCCGCGTCCAGTCGATCTTGGGCCGTGCGATGAAGTCCTCGGCACGCACGATGACATCGCACGGAGCCGCAGCTTCCCCGCGGCGCCTCGGCCGGAACGGGTCCTCGATCCAGAGTTCGCCTTCTGTGAATCCGATCTCCTGCAGCGCGTCCGCGAGGCGGATCAGGTTCATGGGGCGGCTGGTGTCCATCTCCGCGGCCAGCCGCTCCGCGTAGCCCGAACCAGTGTCGTAGTCCAGCGTCAGGCGTATTGCGCCGTTGCGGATCGCCATGGGGAACAGCTTCAGCGTATCGTCGGGCAACTCGTCAATTCTGAACTGCTCCGGGAATTCTTCGATGTACTCGACGTGAGTATGTTCGTACAGGGGTACGAGCTCGCCGCTGGGCAGCACCCAGTAGCCGTCGGGGTCCATGGGATGTACGCGCATCATGGCTCCAGCACCTCCATGTTCAGTTCTCGCTCCGGGGGAACAGAGCTCACCCCGAAATCGATGATGACCATCTCGAAGTTATCTTCGGGAAAGACGCGAACTCCCCAGTTGCCCGAATGCAGATCCGGACAGGCGATACCCAGGTCTCTGAGAGTTTCGACTGCCGCCGCGGCCTGCGCCGCCAGCTCTTCTTGCAGCTCTCCGATTGCTTGCCCGCGGAGTTCCGACGCGAAACCCATCATGGCCTCAAGGGTCTGGTCGGTTACCTTGCGACTCAGCTTACCCTTGGTGTGAATGTCGTAGATTGCTTTTCTCTGGACTGTCTGTAAGTTCCCGACATAAGCCATCGCGATTTCCTCGTCGATATCCAGAAACTCCCTTTCGAAATCTTCGCACTCTATGGGCATAGACCTCAGGGGCACCACTCTTTCCATGGTGATAGCATACAGCTTACCCCGTTTCTGGACCCGGTATATCTTGGGGATGCCGGCGAGATGAATCCCACGGAGCTGCAGTTCAGACAGATGCGCGCAGACATGGGCGTCTTGCCCATCAGTGGTGATCTTGACCACGGTATCCGCCGCCTGGACCCCGACTAGCGCAACGGCGAAGGATCCCGACCCGATGACCTCGGTCGGCCATCCATTGATGGCCAGCAAGTCGTACATGTTGGCCTTCTCGCCGTCGTGGGTCGGTAACTGGTGCCAGATGTCTCTGGCTGCCCGCATGACGGCGACCGGGATGGTGGGCTCCCGTTCGATTCGCCGGGTGGTCAGGGGGTTGCGGCGCATCGCGAGGCTACTCTTCTTCGGCCTCGGCGTCTACATCCGCCGTCTCAGGCGCGAGTTTTTCTTCGCTCTTCGGTGCTGGCGACCGCGTTTCTCCTTGGTCAGTTTTTGCTTCCGGCGCCGCTCCGCTTCCCTCTTCGTGATGATCCGGCTCCCCTTCCCCATCGTCATCGCCGCTGTCCTCCCAGAAGTTCTCGAATACCAGTCTCAGGCGTTCGGAGCGGATGGCGTTGCTCTTCCTGTTGAACTTCAGCTCCATGACGTGCATGTAGTCCTCGAGAGCCACCATCAGGTCCTCATCGGCCTCACTTGGCAGCCCATCACCGAAGTCGAGCACGTCCCCGATCAGGCTGTCGAGCAGGAACGCCAGAACGTCCTGGATGTTGGCCTTGTTCAGCTGCTCTTCGTCCAGCTCGCCCAGGAGCGCCCCGACGCTGTTGAGCAGGTCCTCGATCTCGCTGGCCATCGCCTGCCGGACCCCCTGGACGTTCTTTTCGAGGATCTCGACGATGTCCCTGGCTGCCTTGTAGACGCGATCCTGTCTCACGGGTTCGATCCTCCATTCTTGAGAGTTCGATATAGCCGGTCGAACTCCCGCTTCATGTCCTCGCGGAGAGCGCGCTGTGCCTGCTGTGTGTCCGCCTGGGCTTTCTTGATGTAGTTGAGGTCGGTCTTGAGGACCGCCAGGTCCTTGTCGGACCGGATGGCGGCCACTTCCACCCGGTCGGTGCGGTTCCAGATCCAGACCCCGAACCCCCCGACGACCCCCATCAGCACGCTTACGATCCAGACCAGCTGCACGTAGCCGATCTTCTTGCCGATCGCGTTGAAGACGTGGGTCATACAGGGCTCGTGGTTCCCGCAGACGTAGGTTCCTCCGTTGATCGCGGGGTTCAGGTTGGTTTCGTGCTCTGGCATCTGGTGGACCTCCCTTGAAGCTAGCGGGGGAGCCGCTCCCGGGCTCGCATTATACCCATGGCGCTCGCCTCGATCCGGACCGGGTCAGTGCGGAGAGGCATTCGCGCCCGCGCGCTCGTCATTTCGCGGCTCCCCCAGACTCATCCGACCGCACCAGCCCCAGCTGTTTGCGGTCGAGCTTGATGATCTTCTTGGTGGTGGCGTCGTAGTACCTCGACATGTCGTCGAGCAGCTCGGGGGCCTGCCTGGCCTTGCCCTCGATGAACTTCACGACCTTCCGGCGGGCGTCCTTCTCCTGCCGCAGGTACCAGATGAGGGCCCCGATCACCCCGGCTCCGAGCGCAATGGCGATGGCCCACAGGTACTCCAGGACGATCTTCATGCCCCACGCCCCGCCGATCAGCGCGACACAGCCGATGAACAGCCCGATCCAGGTCTTGCGGCCCGAGGGCACGAGGAAGAAGAGCACCACGCAGGCCAGGGCTCCGAACACCCCCAGCCCGATAGCCCACCCCAGTGCCGCCTGCCACTTCTCCTGCTGAAGATTCTCTCTCTGCTTCTTGAGGCTGGCCTTCTCGACGGCAAGCTCGCGTTCGCGCTGCTCGATTTCGGCGAGTCGCTTATCGATGTCCTTGACGCTGGCCGGGGGCTTGGGGGTGTTCGGGGTCCCTCCGGTTCCGGGGTTATGGGGCGTTCCTCCCCCGCCCGGACAGCCGGCGAGCAGCACCGCCAGCAACCCCATGACGGCCAGCTGTTTAGCGTTCATAGAGGACCGCCTCCGGGATGCTGTTCACGTGGTCGTAGTGCTCCTGGATGTGGGGTGGGGTGGGGTTCTCGAGCTGGCGCTGGATGTCGAGCTGCCCCTTGAACCACCAGGCGAACCCCACAACTGCGGCGATGCCGCCCAGGATCATGAGGGTCTGCTTGTCAGCCTTGCTCATCTTCGACTCTCCTCTCAAGGTAGCTCTCGATTCTCGCTGCCAGGTGGATCTGCCCCTCGTAGAACTGCATCTGGTGCAGGCTCTCAAGGTCCTTGCCGTTGTCCCCGAGGTCCTTCTGTGCCATTCGCGCGCGTTCGCGGAGCTTGCGGACGTAACCCAGGCACTCACGGCAATCCAGCATGATTCACCTCACGTCTAGCATCAGCCTGTCCAGTACACGAACGTGACGTATGCCACCGCCCCCGCCCCCGCCCCCGCCGGTGGGGGTTTCGGTGACGGTGTTGCTGTCCCCGCTTTCGACCAGGTTCTCGGCCGTGGCCCGCGCGACCAGCGTGTAGGCGGTCCCGTTGGTGAGCCCCGTGATGCGGCCCGTGCCGGCGCTGGCCAGGAGCACGCCCAGTAGCGTACCTGCCGTGTTGTCGTAGATCTTCAAGAGTTCACTATCGGTGTAGCTGGCCGCATTGGTCCACGTGACGTCCAGGTCCCCATCTGTTCCCGGGTCGGTCGCGGCAAGGCCCGTTGGCACCGTGATGGGGTGGTGCGCGCCGGCGAAGAAGACGTTAGCGCCGGCGTCGCTGCGGGAGCGGCGGGCGGCGAAGTAATCGCCTGCCGCCAGCGGCCGGCCGTCGAAACGGGCCTGGGTGGTCGCCTTGACCGCGGCGCGCAGCCGGAAGTCGTCGCCGGCGTAGTTGACGAAGTCGGTGTTGAGAAAACCGGGCTGGGGCGCGCTGCCGGGGGCGGTGAGATCGGAGGAGGTGTTCCAAGAGTTATCTCCAGCGCTGAAATTGGTATAATCAGCCGTGTTGCTTGAGGCCAGGCATGCATGACAGGACATGTCTCCCGGCCCGGTGCCCCCGAAGCCATCTGTGTTGTCAACGGCAGTGCACTGAATAAACGTTTGCGCGGCATTGTTATTTGCGAATCCCGTTAATGAATTATAAGCAATGCAGTTTATAGTCCTCCCGCCGGTGGACGCCAGCACGTAGATCGCAGCTGTTGTGCAACCGTGAACCACGCAACGCCGAACAGTGGAGTGAGGGGTACCGCTAATGTAAATTCCCCAAGCAGCGCCCCCCTCGCCGTCGAATTCAATGTTTTCAATCAGCCATGCTTCTTGGTTCGCTACCTGTATCACGATGCCCACATTGGCGTGCACCCTAACTCCTGGCAATATCGTTCCTGGTTGCACGGGCAGCATTCCTAGAAGCTGAATATTGTTCAGCGCATTATCATTCAAGTTCTCGTTGTAATTCCCGCTCACCAGCGGCGTGCCGCCGTTCCCGTAGACCTCAACGATGTCACCCGACGCCGAAGCGTTGATGGCATTCTGGATCACCGCGAACGCGTAGAGCGAGCCCACCTGCCTGATCGTGTTCTGCCGAGTGTCCCGCAGCTTGATCTCGGCCTTGAAGTGCTCGTCGCTGCCCGGCTCGAAGGCGGTCGCGAGCATGGCCGCGGTCACGCAGTAGATGTTCGGGAGGTTGCTGTCCTTGACCCGGCAGTCTTCGGACAGTCCCTCCAGGAAGCTGCGCGTGATGCGCCGACAACGGCGCTTTTCTATTACGGACTTCTTCCCGCGCCATGCCTCGTGCAGCTCGCCCTTGGTGTCCGCTTTGAGGTCGCAGGTGAGTGTCAGTCTCAGCGCGTCGCGGTCATATTCGGAGATCTCTTCGAGGTTCTCGGCCCGGAGCGCGGAGACGAGCTCTTGCGCGCCGAGGTACGGATCGTTCGTGAGGGCGTTAGTCACGTTCTGGGCGAAGTACCCGTCGCGGGTCTCTCCCTTGGGCAGTGCGAACGTTACCGGGATTCGTATCCGGCTGCCCTCGCGCACCGGGGTGCCGATCTCGCCGACCGCGCACTCGGGGACCTGCTTTTCGGGGTGCTCTTCGCTCTCCCCCAGCTCGCGCTGCCAGCCCCAGAGCGGCTTGTAGCGCCGGATGTGCATGTCGTTCTTGAGGGCGCGCATCAGCGCGCCCGGGAGGTACCCCTCCGGGGTGCAGCTGGAGTCATCTTCTTCGACCGATACGTGTTCGTACTGGTCGGGCATCGCCCCCGCGTTCATGCGCAGGATCACGTAGGGCCAGGACCCCTCGCCCTTGCGGTGGTCCTCGCCGGGCTGCTCGTAGTGGCCGGCCGGCTTGGAGCTTACAACGTACTGGTGTCTCAGGTCGAACAGGACGTCCAGCTCCTCGCCGGAATCCCTGAGGCCCTGCTCACCCATAAGCGCGCTGAGGTTCTCCTCCGTGACTTCCAGCTCGGCAGCAGGCCTGCTGCCGCCGTCGAACCACGAGAGGGGGTTGTACCAGGGCATTTACGGCTCCAGGTCAGCTTTCTCGCGCAGCCAGCGCTCAACGTGCTTGGGCAGGTCCTCGACGGGCACGATCATGCGCTTGGTACCCGACCCGTTGCGCACGTAATGGACCCTGAGGTGCCCGCCGGGAAAGAGCTTGCTGACCGGCTCGGGCCCAACAGGCTCCTGCGGACGGGTCTCCTGCTCCTCGTCAACCTCGGGTTCGGAGGGTTCGGGAGGGGGTGGGGGCTTGACGAACTTGGGTTTGCGGCCGAACATGCGCTCAGTCCTCCAGGACGATCACGGGGTCTTTGGGGTAGCGCTTCTTGACGTTGAGGATCGCGCCAAGAATGTCGTCGGCCTCGGCCACGAGGTTGAGCTTCTTCTTCATCTGGAGGTACCCGAGCGCCTTCCAGATCGCGTCCAGCTGGTCCCCGATCGGCGGGTAGGCCCGCCGGCGAAGCTCGCGATAGTCCAGTACCTCGGGAGTAACGCGCTCTTCGCAGCCGATCTTGATGACCTGTCCGTCAGAGGCTACCCAGACCTCTACGTGTTCACCCGGTGCGTTGCTCTCGACGTGGGATAGCGAAAACTCTTTGCCCTGTACTCTCATGTGTCACCTCACTCGGTCAACTTGTGGCAGCTCCGCGAGCTGCGCGTCTATTTTGTCCAAAATAGTTTGCCTGTCGGGATCCGCACTCGCCTCGACTTCTGTGCGCGCGGCCCGGAGCTTGTAGGCCTCGAGCTTCTGCGCAACCCGTTTTTCTGCATCCTGGGCCGCCTTCGCCCCCGCGTCAACCCGAACCCCAACCCCCTTTTCACCCCTCCATGCCGCGCGGTCCTCGCGGGTCTGGGGCAGCTCCGATACGTCAATGTCGTCGTACTCGCACCCGGGAAACTGCGTCATGGCCCGCGCCATTGCGTCTTCGTAGGAGCGCCTCGACTTCGGGGCGTAGTGGATCACCGCCACGGTCCCGTCAGGTTTGTAGACTACGCGGCACTTCATCACTGGTCTCCTATGGCCATGACGCTGTAAAAATCTGGATCGTAACCTACCAGCGTAGACCTCCAGCAAAACACCTGAGCCGATGCAGCAGCGAGTAACGAAGTCGGTGTCCAGACATCAAGAATGGAATTGTCGTGATAGGTGGTGACGCAAGCGTAATCGTTGTTCGCGAAGTCCGTGTCCCAGAAGACCGTGTAGTTGCCCGCACCGTTATCCGCAATGCTGCTGACGTTGTAGCTGTCTTGAATGGCGATGATGCCCTGGCCGCTGAACTGGATCCAGCCCTTGATGATGCTTTCGCCGCCACCGGTGTGGCTGGATCCGATGATCCGCCAGTTGTTATTCACGTCATCGTACTGCAGTATGACGCACTGCCCGGCTTCGATCACGAAGTCCTTGCCGCCCAAGGCAAAACGATTTGCTGCCAGGCTGGCTCCGTCCTGGTCCATGAGCGTGATGCGCTTGTCCTGGTTCGTGTTATATATGACCAGTATGCGCCCCTCTGCGTGCTGCGGAGGGGCGGTGATCCCAGTTATGTTGTAGCTCCCGTTGGAGTCCAGGTGCATGATCGCCGCATTATCCAGCCCTGCGGGGTTGTAGTTGTTCTGGTTGGCGGTGATCTGCGCGGGGGTGAGGACCCCCGTCCAGTTCTGGCGGCCCGCGAGCTCCATGTTGTCGGGATCCCACATGGAGGTGTTCTCGAAGGTCCCGAGCCCGAACGGGTCCGCGTTGGTGCCCCAGTAGTCCAGCCTGCTGTAGAGCGCGTCGCCGTTGGCCACGATCACCAGGCTTTCAAGGCCCGCCACGGTGCCGTACTCATACACGTTGTGGACAGAGCGGACCTCCGAGTTGTTGCCGCCGCTGTCGACGAGGTAGGTGATCGCTTGGCCTGCGAACCCGGGAGCGGAAAGTTCTACATAATTGCCGGTGAACTTCTGCTCGTCGCCGGAGAGCGTGCTCTCGGTGAACACGAAAAGACACGTCCCCGCACCGGAGGTGTAGCTGCGGCAGATGTTGTTATCGAAGCTTATGCTGATCGCTGCGTTAGCGGCGTGGATGATATTTACGGTCCCAGTGGGGTCCTCGATGTTGGCGCTCAGGCGGCAGTTCTTGACCGACAGGTCCGCTTCGGCGGTAACGGAGAAGACGTTGTGCTCGCTGGCGCCCCCGGTGTTACCGTCCATGTTGTAGAGCAGTTCGCAGCCGTCGAAGAAGAGCTCTCCGGCGGCCTGCTCAACCAGGTTCTGGGCGAGATTGTCCACCGAGTGCAGGAACATGCAGTTCCGGAAGAAGAAGCTTCCCATTCCCGCCGGCAGGTTGACCATCGGCGCGTCCTGCGCGCTGATGAACGTGATGCCCTTGATCGTAAGTCCCGCGTCCGCCACGGCGGCCACGTTCGGCAGGGTGATCGCGGCTCCCGCCGCGGCGACGACCTGCACGGGGTACAGGGTATCGCCCAGCCCGTAAAGACTCACGAACGGCTGTAGCGTCAGGTCCTCGACGTAAGTCCCCGGAAAGACCAGGACCGTGTAGGGCTTGGCGGCACTGGCGTCCGTGATGCTGTCTATGGCGCCCTGGATCGTGTTGGAGTCCACCCCGCCCGTGCCGCCCTTGGCGACGATCACGGTGTTATCAGGGTCAAAACCCCCACCCCCCGGAGGGGGGCTAACACCCAGGATCCCCATGGCCAGGTTCGGCATCTACTTCTCCGTCGATCCGTCTTTCGGTGCGATCTCGCCCTTGTCGATCAGGCTCTGCTCGGCCGCTTCGTACGCGATGCGCTGCATCTCAACTTGTATTTTCGCCTCGCGCTCTGCCTCTGCGGCCTTCTCGGCCTCAAGCGTATCGCGAGCGTCGATCTTGGCTTGGTTGACCACCAGCTTCCCGGCCACCAGCGTCATGTCCCACGGAGTCGCGCCAGCCTCAAGCACCGTGCTACCTTCGGGCCACTTGGGCTCGCCAACCCACGATTGCTCGTTGGTGATATAGTTGCCGTCCTTGTCGTAGCAGGCTTTCATCTCTTACTCCATGCTGCTGAACTTGAGCCCAACAAGGCGGTAGGTCCGACCGGTGTAGTTTGTTCCGCGGCCATCGTTACCTGTGGCGCTAAGTAGAATTTTGTTCGCGTCCGCTCCTGTCATTTTGCCCTGCCAGTAAGTATCGGAACTAGCCATGGCAAGGTGCTTTGTGTCGTTTGTCGCTCCACCCTCTACAAAAACGCCATATACATTCTTGAACGCATACGCCATTGCCAAGTGATTCACATTGCTGTTCTTGTCCTCCTCCAAGAAGATTAGGACGAGATCATAATCGTCGCTAAGGTCTATCTCGCGACTGTTGGTGTTGTCGCCCTCCCACGTATGGTCGATGGCCTTGGAGACAACGCCGCCTCCGCCCCCACCGCCAAGTGGACGCCAGCGACTTGACGTGGCGTCGTACCAGATCAACGCGCTCTGGTACGGGGCAAGCGCAAGGTCCGACCCCAGGGCCATTCTGTTGGCCGCTACGCTGGCCGCATCTTCGTTTTTGAGGGTAATGGTCTGCGCCGCGTCAACATTCACGATAATCAGCATCTTGTTGTTAATCCGATACGTTCCGTCAGGTGCCACGATGCCCGTTATGTCATAGTCGGCTCCGTCGGTGTTCAGCCTCAGCTGGCCGGTGGCCTGCAGACCGGTAGGCTCGTAGTCGTCTTCGTCCCCGGCCAGCGTGTCGAGCACCGTTCCAATACCGCCCAGGAAATACTGCAGGTGGCCGTCCTCCTCACGACCCGAGAGGCTCTGATGGTTGACCGGCACGTAGCTCGCACCGCGTATGTTGGTCGTGCCCCGCAGGTCCTGGTAGTCGCGGATGCGGGCCTTGGGCGCGTTGCCGTAGCCGTTCGAGGTCTGGAAGATGAGGCGCGCAATGGGCACCATCTCCTGGAAGGGCAACTCCGTAAGGTCAAGCCCGTCAAACGTGTTGTTCTGCTGAGCGTTTCTAAGAGTGTTGTCCTCGCGCTGACCGCACACGAAAATTACCGGAGCATTCTCGTTATTGGTCGCGAGTATCCAGCTTGCCACGTGGCCACCATTGTTCACTTCGGCGAACCCCCACCCCAGAGGGGGGTTGTAGCCCAGACGCACGCCGATGCCCGTAAAATACTCCGGCATGCAGGGGTACTCATCTGCCGTTTTGATGCGCCAGTTGCCAGCTACACCGTCCCTGTAGTATCCCGGCAACCGGCATGGGGTCGCGAGGATCTGCTCAAAGAGATCTGCGGGCGCAACAGCGTTAGCAATGTGTATGCGGATGTCTTCGTCGAAGATCGTGCCGTCCGAGATGCCACATTGGGCATCGGCGTTTGCGCCACCGTTCCCAAACGTAATGTCAGTAACCGCCAGGCCGCCATCAGTCCGATAGGTCGTGTGAATGCTGTTGTGCATCTGCCGGTGAACAGCAGCGGGGTAATCGAGCCCGTGCAGCTCGTAACCCTTGTAGATCGCCTGAGCGTTAGTCGAGTCCCAGTAGACCCAGCCCACGTAGGCGCCGGTTAGCAGGTCGATGGATTCCTGCGTGGCCCGCAACACCTGATTGGCGTCGTAGTAGAAGAGCCAAAGGCCCTCGTTGTTGGTGATCGTGACGCTCTCGGTGGTCTTAACGTACTCCACCCCGTACATGTGCAGGCGCCAGCTGGCGCCGACCGGGGAGATCGTAAAGGTGCGCGAGGCGTTGTCGAAGGCCGTAACTGCTTCAGTAGGATCTACCAGACCCATGCGGGGTGCGTATTGGTTGTGATCGTTACCCGTCAACAGACCGGTAAGCTGACTATGGGCCCGAACCCCGCTGTTGCCGAGGCTGAGCCCCCAGGCCATGTCTACTACGCCGGACATGATCGGCCTACCAGAAGGTGATTACCGGGATAGTTTCGTTCGCAGCGATGATCCCGTAGTGCTGGACCCGCGCCCCCTCGATCGAGACCTGGTAAGTGCCTCCTCCGGCCGCAACGGGAACCCCGCCGGCGATAACGACATTGCTCTTGCCGACCCAGAGAATGTTCGTGGCGTTGGGGTTCACGAACATCACTGCCCGTCGATGCTCGGCGACGATGTCGGCATTGAGGTCCAGCCGGCTCGCGACGTTCGCCGCCAGCGCTACCAGCTGGATGTCCCAGTTCTGGAAGGTCTTGCTCTGGACGAAAACCGAGAAGCGGTCCAGCGCCACCTGGATCGCCGAGGAGACGACCGTGATCATGTCCTCGGCCTGCTCGGGCGTGTAGGTCCTGAGCGCCTTCAGCCGGGTCTCGAGGTCCTTCGGGGAGAAGATCAACCCCGAAGGGCGCTCCGCGCTCTCAGGCACCCCGTGCGCGAGCATATTGCCCGGGAAGGGGCTCCCCCTCGAGGAGATCGGGCTGGAGGAATGTTCCCTGTTGGGAGAGGTGCGTTTGCGGGTTAGAGCCATGATTTGGTCTCCTGATGCACATTGAGCATTCTACCGAAGAACCCCTCCGTGAGCAAGACCGGGATTCGGAAAATCATCGGTGGCCCCCCGCGACAAGCAGTCCCTCTACAGATGTGTTCGGCGCGGTACCGCCGGGCCCGAGGATGTTCAGGGGCTGATCGTACCAGACCGCCCACGACGCACCCGCATCCTGGCTGCGGATGATGCGCCCGCCGGCCCCCCAAGTATTCACCAAGGCGTACAGGTCTCCAGTGGTGGTTTCCTGCCACATGTCATACAGGACGAAACGCGTAGGATCTGTGTAGACGCTTGCCCAGGTGGCTCCCCCGTCGGTTGAGCGCATAATGCCCACCGTGACGCTGACGGAATCGAAGTAGCTGTGTACCAGCACCGTAGGACTCAGCGCCACGCAGCGGTGCAGAAATCCGGGGCCCAGCCAAGTGCCAAACGGGGGGCCGGCAGCGGACCAGTCGTATATCAGGTTCCATGTTGCACCCTGGTCGTTCGTGTTGCGGAACTGCCACCCGCCAGAGACGTTGTCGGTCGTGGACAGGAACCC
>Ga0272441_10002871_pt1 | contig 34185 bp, 31 predicted proteins | sample SSMProp6N_FD_193582 | JGI IMG/M metagenome (GOLD analysis project Ga0272441, IMG submission 193582) | Marine sediment archaeal communities from Little Sippewissett salt marsh, Falmouth, MA, United States - SSM-Prop-6N | ecosystem: Environmental > Aquatic > Marine > Wetlands > Sediment ... | reverse complement strand
TATACTCCCAGTCCCGATACCTCAGGTTATAGGCGCTTCCAATGGGCTTGACGATATGGTCCCCGGATTTTCCGTTGGACAAAATCGTCAGGCGGACCTGTTTCCCAACCTGGTTTCGGATTAGGCCACCTATTTCAATGGCGTCCCCTACTTTTTTCCCATTGACATGGGTGATGATATCCCCTTCTGAAATGTTGAGATAGGGATCATCCAGGGGGGATTTTTCATGCGGATAGTCTGGATCTGCCCTGTAAATCTTTTCGATCTTAAAACCCCCGCTTTTTTCATCCCGGCTGAAAACGGCCCCCAGGCTGGCTACTGAAATATCAGTCGGGTCCTCCCGGGTATCCCCACCGCGAACACTGGTATGCAGGGCGGAGAGTTCCCCCACAAATCTGCCGATAAGGTCGGAGAGCTCCTCCCGGGTGGTCACCCGATCGACCAGGGGGAGGTATTTGGTATACATGGCATCCCAATCCACCCCGTGCATGTTCTCGTCGTAGAAATAATCCCGTTCCATACGCCAGGCATCGGTATAGAGCTGCCGCCATTCCTCCCTGGGGATGATGGGGAATTTCCAGTTTTTGAGTGAAATCTGGTTCTCGCTGAGGTCTTTAACTTCGGAGGAACTGGCCTCAATTATATAATAGGAAGTTCCCTTGCGAAGCATTAATTTTTTGCCATCAGTTGTAAGGTCGTAGGAGCGAAGGTCCGTAACCACGGTCCCCAGTTCGGGGTCCTCATTTTCGATTTTAAGGGCTTTGAGGTCTGTCTTCGGTTCCAGCCCGGACCCGCGTTCCATAAGATATAGTACCTTATCCGAAACCTGGAGGTTGCGGTAATTCCCGGCTGGGATGGGTACTTCTGCAATACGTTTTTCAATATTATCCAGGTCGATATGGACCACCGGGGTTTCCGATTTTGAATCCTTTTCAGATTCTTTTTTTGAATCCTTTTCAGGTTCTTTTGAATCCGGGGAGTACAATTCGTCCCGCTCCCGGAAAGGAGAACGCGCCCCTGCCTTCAAAGGAATGTGGTAGAGCTTATAACTCGCCTCAAAATAGGGCTCGGGCTGGCGGGACCCCCAGGGGGAACCGACCAATGACGTAAAGCTACGGTCAGAAAGGAAGTAAATAAAATCCCCGTCCCGGCTCCAGGCGGGGGATACGGAGTTCGCCCGGTCGGTGGTCAGGTAGGTGCGTTTATTCGTTGAGGCATGGAACAGGACGATTTGCGTCATGAGGTTATCGGCATTCTCCTCGAAGGCCAGCCATTGCCCGTCGGGTGACCAGGCCGGATTTCCCACGTAGTTGTCCCGGGTGGAAATCTGCCTGCTTTTCCCGGTTTTTAAATCCAGGATAAACATGCGTTGCAACAGGTCTTTATACGCTAAATTTTTCCCGTCCGGGGAAGGCACCCCTTCAAAACGAAGGATCTCCCCATCCTTTGTCAGGGCTTTTTCTGCCCCAATCCCATCGGCGGGGAGGGCGACAAATTCGAATTCCCCGCTTTCATCAGAGAGGGCATATACGGATTTACCATCATGGGAAAATGCGGCATCCCGATACCTGACGCCACTTTTATCTGTAAAATCGATGGTGCGCCCGTCTTTGACCGGGGCTATAAAAACCCTGCCCCGGGAGGTCAATACCACTTTGTCCCCCTTTGGGTCGGGTTTGGCATGTGTAATGTACTGAGCGGGGTCTTCCTCCCATTTTTCGCGCAACTGGTCCAAATCTGACGTCAGGCGAATGTCAATTTTGGAATACGCATCGGAAGCAATATCGTAAATCCAGAGATCGGCGCCCCTTTGATAGACAATTTTACCCCCGGAACCCCGGGCGTAGCGCACATCAAAGTCTTCGTGTTCCGTATGCTGCTTCAGGTCTTCCCCCTCTTCATCCATGGACCACAGGTTCATGGTGCCATCCCGGTCCGTGATAAAATAAATCCGCCCCTGGTACAACATGGGGTGATGGCTCTCCCCGGCATATCCCCGGGTGAGTTGAACGGCCTCAGAAGCGCCATTGTCGAACTTCCAGATTTGCCGGGCGGTTCCACCTTTATAGCGCTTGGTTACATTGCGGTGAAAGGCAGGCCTTACAAAATACAGGGCCTCTTCCGCAGGATCGTAGGTGGCTTCGCTGGCCTGGTACAGGGGCACGATGTCTTTGGTTTTAGTTTTCGGGTCGATGGTGACTACCTGAAAATCCGGGACCCCGGAATAGGCCCGGGTCTGGTACAAGACCTTACCCCCTTGGGTCCAGGAATTTACTACGGAAGGGTCTCCCTCATACGTCCATCGGGTAGGAAGGCCCCCGCCCGCCGGCATCGTATAGACCTCTGTGGGGCCTTCATAACTGGCAGAAAATGCTATAGTCGTACCATCGGGGGAAAAAGCCGGATGGGTTTCTTCTTCGGGATGGCTGGTGAGCCGCCGTGCGATACCCCCTGAAACAGAAACAACCCAAAGGTCTCCTTCAGCGGTAAATACGACCTGGTCGCCGTGTATGTCCGGATAGCGGTAATAGCCTTCAAACCCCTGGGCGTATACCGCGGGAAATGAGGCCAGGCTGAAAAATAGTATCAGTACCAGGAGGTTGAAGTTTTTTTGGGGTGGGATCATAGTAAAGGTTGATTATTAAGGTAATGCTCATAAACGGGATTGCATCCGGTTTGAAAAAGTACTAAAATTAATTTCAATCTCCGCGGGTTCCGAGATCGGTTTAAGTGAAAACCCGACCTGGAGGCATAAAAAAACAGCCCCGAAGTCGGGGCTGTTTTAATGAAAAAATACAAGGAGTTATACACCTCCTTTAAGAACTTCCTGCCATTTGGCGAGTTCATCCCATTCGCCGAGATCCGCCAGTTTGGCCTGGGCGGGCCAGGTTCCGGTCATTCCACGGTGAGTGGCGAAATTAGGCCCGGCTTCATTAATCATCTGCTCGAGGAAACTCACAGCTGAATCTGACAACTGGGCATAGCTGATAACTCCTTTTTTATTGAGCAGGCCTTCAATCTTGGGCCCAATGCCTTCTATTTTGGTAAGGTCTTGTTTTACCGGGGTGGGTCCTGCTGCAGCCCCGCCGCCAAAGAGTGACTTAAGCAGCCACCCAAGGAGCAATCCGAGAATAAAGGCTCCGAGAAGCCACAGGAACCAGGGCCAGAAAACGTCGGACCCGTCACATGCAATCGTATTTATTTGAAGTAATGTCATGATGATAGTGTTTCAGTTAAAGTCAATTAGTTATTCTATGATTTGTACCGTTACCCGCCGATTTCGCTGTTTGTTTTCAGGCGTATCATTGGGGACAGTAGGTTCGGATTCACCTTTGGAACTCACCTCGATCTGTGCTTCAGGAACTCCAAGGCTCATCAGGTGATCCTTGTATTCATTAGCTCGTTTTAGCCCCAGTTCCATATTGTAGTCGTCTTCTCCATCTGAATCGGTATGACCCGTCAGCTGAATTTTATCGCCGGTTTCCTGAAGGAATTCGGCAATCTCTTTGGAGAAGGCATCCACAGCTGGCGTGACGATTTCCTGGTCCGAATCATACCTGTATAGAATGGCCGTTCTGTCGTAAAGCTCGATTACGTCATCGTTTCGCGTCACCCATTTATAGCGCAGTTCGTGAAGCATATTTTCTTTGGTTGCTTCACAGTCTCCAACAGGTCTCGCCTCGACAACAATATCTTCAGGGGCGAGCTCGGTAAACAGGGCCTTCACTTTCTGGGCCCGGGCAATACCCTGACTGGCTTCTTCCCCCTCGAAATAAGGGGCCACAAGTAAAAGTTTTTTCCCTTCGATCCGGGCCGCCAGGATTTCCTGTTTCTTGTCGGGCCAGAGGTCATTGGTGATCACACCGTCTGTGCCGCAATCAAAGATCAGCGGGCCGTACTGTACGGCGACGGGGGGTTCTGTCTTTTCCTCGCAACAGACTACAGTGTCCTTGTACCAGCCCCAGGCCAGCCACGCCAGCAGCAGGAAGAGAAGAAAAAGTAAAAATGCAAGTGCTTTTTTCATTCTTTAGTTTTTTGTTAAAAAAGTTCCAAAAGATATGTTAAAACGATCAATTTTCAAAGACTTTGGGTGTGGATTGAATGTCCGGAATTTTTTTCGGAGAAAAATGAGAGCGATTTCTGGCGCAGGAGCCAGTCTTCCGGAGGTTTTCCAATGTAACAAAAGTCACAATATCCTGTGGCCGCATGTGCTAATTTTGTATTTTGAAGCTATAGATATGTTTGGAAAAGGTTCAAAGCTATACAGTATACTTTTTTTGAAATGCCCCAGGTGCCATGAGGGTGCGTTTTTGGAGAACCATCCGTATAACCTCAGCAGTATGAACAGCGTCAGGGATACCTGTCCGAAGTGCGGGCTGAAATATAAAATGGAGCCGAGTTTTTATTTCGGGTCCATGTATGTTTCCTATGGTGTGGGGGTTGCCCTGGCAGTAGCTGTGTATGTGACGACACTCCTTTTGGGGCTCGATTTGGGCCTTGCGGGAATTTTCGGGGTTATTATCGCCACGCTGGTGCTCTTAATGCCTTACATAGGAGCCATTTCAAAATCCATCTGGGCAAATTTCTTCTTTAAGTACGATGGGGAAATTGCCCGTAAAGCGAAGCAAAACGCATGATACAGGAATTAAAGGAAAGTTACGGCAACCTCTTTGAGGAAGCCCTGATAGAGGAGATCGCACAGGTGGGAACTTTTAAAGAGGTTCCGGCCGGGCATAAGCTTATGGAGATCGGGGAGTATATCAAGGGGATGCCCCTGCTGATTTCTGGCGTGATCAAGGTATTGAGGGAAGACCCGGACGGGGATGAACTCCTGCTCTATTACCTGGAGCAGGGAGATACGTGTTCGATGACGATGAGTTGTTGTATCGGGCAGGCCAAAAGCGAAATTCGGGCCATAGCCGAGACCGATGCCAAACTCATCATGGTGCCGGTGCGAAAAATGGAGGAGTGGACGGCTAAATACCGGTCCTGGAGGAATTTCGTTTTTGAGAGTTATAACAACCGCCTCAATGAAATGTTACAGACCATTGACACCATTGCTTTTATGAATATGGATGAGCGGCTCGTCAGCTATTTGCAGGAAAAGGCGCGCGTAAATAAGGATTCGATAATCCGTAATACACATCAGGAAATCGCCTACGACCTCCACAGTTCCCGGGTGGTTATTTCCCGCTTACTCAAGAAACTGGAACAAATGGGGAAACTGGAAATCCACAGGAATTACCTCAAAATCCTCGATCTGTAAAAGTGTAATTCCGGGGTTCTTAACCGCGGATCTTTTAAAAATAGTTCACATGCTCAAGCGATATTTTCCAATTTTCGACTGGTTGCCACGCTATCAGAAGCAATGGCTTTCCGGTGACCTTTCCGCCGGGATTACGGTGGGGATTATGTTGATCCCGCAGGGAATGGCCTATGCCATGATTGCGGGTCTTCCCCCGGTTTTCGGATTGTATGCCGCCCTTGTGCCTCAGATCGTGTACGCCCTGATGGGTACTTCACGACAATTGGCGGTGGGCCCTGTAGCTATGGATTCACTCCTGGTCGCCTCTGGCCTGGGGGCCCTGGCGCTTTCCGGTATTGAAGAGTACATTGCCATGGCCTTGTTTCTCGCCCTGTTTATGGGGGGGATTCAACTCCTGTTTGGCCTCCTGAAAATGGGCTTTTTGGTCAATTTTCTGTCAAAACCCGTCATCAGTGGTTTTACCTCTGCCGCAGCGATTATTATTGGCCTGAGTCAGCTCAAACACCTTTTAGGGACTGATATTGAAGGAAGCAGCCAGATCCATATCCTGCTCTCAAACGCCTTTAAGACGGTGGGAGATACAAACCTCTTTACCCTGGGATTGGGAATAGCAGCTATTATAGTGATCCGAATGCTCAAGAAAATCAACCGAAAGATTCCAGGCGCCCTGGTGGCCGTGGTCCTCGGGGTGCTGGCCGTTTACTTTTTGGGGCTGTCCACCTCAGGTGTCCGGATTGTTGGGGAAGTCCCCGATGGCTTACCCGCTTTAACCCTGCCCGCCTGGGATACAGGTCGTATTTCTGAACTGTTCCCCATAGCCCTGACCCTGGCGCTGATTGCCTTTATGGAAGCTATATCAGTCGCCAAGGCCGTTGAAGAGAAGCGGGGGGAAAACCACGTAAAAGCCAATCAGGAACTCGTCGCCCTGGGGGCCTCCAATATTGTCGGATCCCTTTTCCAATCCTACCCGACCACCGGGGGGTTTTCACGAACTGCCGTCAACGACCAGGCCGGGGCGAATACAGGCCTGGCTTCCCTTATCAGTAGTGCAGTGGTCGGCCTTACCTTGTTGTTTCTTACCCCGGCCTTTTACTATTTGCCCAATGCAGTACTGGCAGCCATCATTATGGTCGCAGTTTTTGGGCTCATCGACCTGAAATATCCCGCCAGGCTCTGGAAAAATCGCAAAGATGAATTTGTCTTGCTGGTCATCACCTTTTTACTGACCCTTGGGTTGGGAATTAAGGAGGGTATCCTCCTGGGCGTGCTCGCTTCCCTGCTGCTGTTGGTCTATCGGACTTCCAAACCCCATATAGCCATTTTGGGCCGGATCAGGGACACCCCGCATTTCCGGAATCTGGACCGGTTTGCCACAGATACGGAGAACCCGGAGGAGTTTCTGATCCTTCGTTTTGACGGACAACTCTTTTTCGGGAACAAGGATTATTTCCGGGAGCAATTGCAAAAACAAATCGAGAAGAAAGGGGAGGGCTTGCAATACGTCATCCTCAATGCCGAAGCGGTGAATTATATCGACAGTACCGCAGTTTTTATGCTGCGCTCCCTGGTGGCCGATTTAAAAAAGGAAAACATTCGTTTTGCCGTAGCCGGGGCCATAGGACCCACCCGGGACATACTATATACCAGTGGCCTCATTGACGATATCGGCCCGGAAAATCTCTTTTCCAATACGAATGAAGCCTTTACCCACCTCAGAATGCGGAGTGAGCGCTCTGAGATTGAGACCCGGATCGCGACCCAAACCGCCACCGGCCTTTTGTAACCCAGGTCACTGAAAGACCGGGAGGAGAATTGTAATTTTAGCTATGTTAAACCAAAAAAAAGATCAAAGATGAAAGTTGAACAAATCTATACAGGATGTCTGGCCCATGCGGCCTATTATATTGAAAGCAAAGGCGAGGCTGCGGTATTCGACCCGTTGCGGGAAGTACAGCCCTATATCGACAGGGCCCAGATAGACAATGCAGAGATCAAATATGTTTTTGAAACGCATTTTCACGCGGATTTTGTCAGTGGACACCTGGATCTTCAGAAGAAAACAGGGGCTGCCATTGTTTTTGGCCCGAATGCCAAACCCGGATACGATGCGATTATTGCCGAGGACAATCAGGTTTTTACGGTAGGGGATTACAAGGTTAAAGTGATCCATACCCCCGGCCACACCATGGAGAGTACCACGTATTTACTGCTGGATGAAAATGACGAAATGCACGGAATAATTACAGGGGATACTTTATTTATTGGCGATGTAGGACGGCCGGACCTGGCGCAGCACGTCGTATCTGACCTGACAGAGGAAAAGCTGGCAAGCCATTTGTTCGACTCCCTTCGCAACAGGATCATGCCCCTGCCCGACCACCTGATTGTTTACCCGAACCACGGTGCGGGATCAGCCTGCGGTAAGATGATGAGCAAAGAGACCACAGATACCCTTGGAAATCAGAAAAAAGTCAACTACGCCCTGAGGGCAGACATGACCCGTGAGGAATTTATGAAAGAGCTGCTGACGGGCTTAACGGCACCTCCCGGATATTTTCCACAAAATGTGCTGATGAATATTCAGGGATATGAATCCCTGGACGACATTATGGAGCGGGGAACGCAACCCCTGAGTCCGGACGCTTTTGAGGCTGCAGCCAATGAAACAGGAGCTTTGGTGCTGGACACCCGGGAAGCTGGAGACTTTATGAATGGATTTATTCCCAATAGCATCAACATAGGCCTGGACGGTAGTTTCGCCCAATGGGTGGGAGAGATGATCCCGGATGTTAAACAAGCCATCCTCCTGGTGACCGATCCGGATAAGGAGGAGGAAGCGGTTACACGACTCTCCCGTGTAGGTTACGATAATACGATCGGCTTTCTCGCCGGCGGGTTTGAATCCTGGAAGAAAGCCGGTAAGGAGTTCGAAACCACGGATCGCGTTAGCGTCGATGAAGTCGTTGCTCAATATAAGAACGGCACCCTGCCCCTGGTGATCGATGTTCGGAAAAAGAGCGAATATGATTCGGAACACCTCATAGATGCCGTGAATATTCCGCTGAACGAAATCAACCAGCACCTGGCGCAGATCCCAAAGGACAAACCCTTCCTGCTGCACTGTGGCGGTGGATATCGCAGCATGATCGCATCTTCCATCCTGAAACAACGCGGTTGGGATAATTTCGCAGATATTATAGGGGGCTTTGACGAGCTCAAAGAGACGGATCTGCCTAAATCGGAATACGTTTGCCCTACGACCCTGCTATAGGGGATACAGGTTTTGATTGCAAGGCCCGCCTGTAAAAAGGCGGGTTTTTCATTGTGTAACCCCGGTTACCGTAACCCCGGTTGGAGTTTCTTAAATTTGCACTGTAATTGAATAGTAATTTACCATCATGACAATAGAACAGATTTATACAGGATGCCTGGCACAGGGCGCATATTACATAGAGAGTAAAGGCGAAGCCGCCATTATTGACCCGTTGCGGGAAGTAGGCCCATACATTAAAAGGGCCCGGCAGGACAGGGCAGAAATAAAATATATTTTCGAGACCCATTTCCATGCAGATTTTGTGAGCGGTCACCTCACCCTGGCCCGGAAAACCGGTGCCCCAATTGTGTTTGGCCCTTTGGCCAACCCAAATTTTGACGCCATTATCGCAAAAGACGGACAAGAGTTCAAAGTGGGTGATGTCACCATCGTGACCCTGCACACACCGGGTCATACTATGGAGAGTACGACCTACCTCTTGCGTGATGAAAACGGGAAGGACCACGCTATTTTCAGCGGAGACACCCTCTTCCTGGGGGATGTCGGTCGTCCCGATCTGGCCCAGAAGGCTGCAGATATGACACAGGAACAGCTCGCTTCTACCTTATTCGACAGCCTTAGGGAAAAAATCATGCCCCTTGACGATGACATCATTGTATATCCGGCACATGGTGCAGGTTCTGCCTGTGGCAAGAATATGTCCAAGGAAACCGTAGATACCCTGGGGAATCAGAAAAAAACCAATTACGCCCTTCGCCCGGACATGACCCGGGAGGAGTTTGTGGCCGAAGTTACTGAAGGGCTGTTGCCCCCCCCAACGTACTTCCCCTTGAATGTGAAGATGAATAAGGAGGGGTATGAAGATATAGACCTGGTATTGAAACGGGGTACCCAGGCCCTTTCTCCGGACGCCTTTGAAGTAGCGGCCAATGAAACCGGAGCCCTTGTCCTGGATGTGCGAAATGAAGAGGACTTTGCCAAAGGGCATATTCCACGTTCCATATTTATCGGTTTAGACGGTAGTTTTGCCCCCTGGGTGGGTGCCCTGGTAGGGGATACTGCACAGCCGATCCTGCTCGTTGTGCCTGAAGGCCGTGAAGAGGAGGCTGTCACCCGTTTGTCCCGGGTAGGATTTGACAATACCCTGGGATACCTCAAAGGCGGTTTTGACGCCTGGCGCAACGCGTCTAAGGAATACGATACCGTAAGCCCGGTGGCTCCTGAGAAGCTTGCAGATCTCATGGCCGAAGATGGGGAGATGAAGGTTTTTGATGTCCGGAAGGAAAGTGAATACCTCTCTGAACACCTGCTCGAAGCGGAGAACACCCCCCTGGATTACCTGAACGACTATTTGAGCACCTTCCCGAGGAGTGAGGTGTTTTACCTGCATTGCGCAGGGGGATACCGCAGTATGATCGCGGCGTCCATTTTGAAAAGCCGGGGCATTCACAACCTGGTGGATATTTCCGGAGGGTTTAAGGCCATAAAGGAAGCGGGTCTGCCGGTTTCTGAATATGTATGCCCGAGTACCCTCTGATATTTACCCATTAAACGACACTTTTTTTGGGTTGTGTAACATAAGTTACTGTGTCGCCCGTACTAAAGTCCTACTTTAGTTTTGTGGTTGAGAAAGCCCAAAAATTTAGATGGTTGAGTTGATTGTTTTTAGTGTAGAAAGCGGCCCCTTCTTGTAACGGGCCGCTTTCTTTTTTAAACAGATTGGCCCAATGTAACAGATAACCGACTCCGATGAAGTATTCCTTTATTTTTATATTCCTGCTTATGGCCCTGACCGGCTGTAAAGATTCTCCGAACGCTAAACCTGCTGCTGGTACTGAGACCGGGGTTCCGGACACAGACCCTGAGGGTGTGAAGTCGGAGATACCCTATCAGGAGAAAGGGATGGAGTATGCGATGGCCACCCAGGCGGCCCTTGGGAAAGCCCTTCAAACTAAAATCCAGGAGGAGGGCATACAGGAAGCTATTGGCTTTTGTAAGGTGGAAGCCCTTCCGATCACGGACAGCCTTTCGGGCAAGTTTGGGGTAGACATCAGCAGGATTACGGATAAGCCCAGAAATCCTGTAAATGCAGCCAGCGCTGAAGAAATGAAATTTATTTCCAAGATTAAATCTGAATTGGGGACGGGGCAGCCCCCGGAACCCCTGGTAGTTCGCCAGGGAGACGATACGAATTTCTACTATCCTATCCTCACCAATAATATGTGCCTGAAATGCCATGGGACCCCGGAAGATGATATTCAACCCCGGGTGCTTGGGATAATAGCGGAACTCTATCCGCAGGATCAGGCCACGGGCTATGGCAACAACCAGTTCCGGGGACTTTGGAAAGTCTCCTTCAAAGGGGAGTAGGTACAGAACCTCAAAAGACCACACAAATGAAAACACTTGGATTAATTGGCGGTACCTCCTGGCATTCCACGATGGCCTATTACAAAATGATCAACGAGGGGGTCGGGGCTGTCATCGGCACCCAGGGGAACCCGGAGCTCATCATATACAGCATCAACATTGAAATCATGCGGGAGCAGGACCGCGATAAAATCAATGCGAAATACCTGGAGGTTTCCCGGAAATTAATAGCGGCCGGGGCTGAAGCCATAGTGATTTGTGCCAACACCCCACATATGGTCTATGATTTTGTACAAGCCAAAATCCAAATCCCCATCCTTCATATTGCCGATGCCACCGGTTTGGAAGCCCGGAGACTCGGATTGAAAAGGCTGGCGCTTCTCGGCAACCGGCCCACGATGACGGGGTCCTTTATCCCCGAAGTTTTAAAAGAAAAATACGGGATTGAAACCCTGATCCCCGAATCCCATTGTATTTCTCAGGCCCATACCTATGTCTCCGAAGAACTGACCCGCGGGAAGTTTACCGATAAGGCCCGACAGTTTTTTAAATCTCAGATTGAACTGCTCAAAGCCCGGGGGGCCGACGGTGTGATTCTCGGCTGTACCGAATTGCCCTTGCTGCTGGATGCCGGAGACGCGGACATTCCCACCCTTCCCACGACGGACCTGCATGCCCAAATGGCCATTGATTTTATTCTCGACACCCCAAAAAGGGGCTAAATCACCCCTTTTTCCTTGGTTTCGCGAACCCGTAGAGGTTCTGGTGTACAAAGTCTTTGGGGAAGTTCTCATCCCCTGGAAAGCCGAGTTCGATCGTCCCGCTGTCCTCGGGCACGTAATTTGTTTTAAATATATAATCCCACAGGCTCAGGCTGATTCCGAAGTTCACACCGTAAGAACCCTCTGGTAAAACATAGGCGTGGTGGTAGAGGTGCATGACCGGGTTGTTGAAGACGTATTTCAGGGGTCCCCACGTGAGTTTGATATTTGCGTGGTTCAGGTGGCCGATTGCAATGGCAGCAAAATGCACGATATAGGCCTGCTCGGGTTCAAACCCCCCGAGAATCATCACCCCAAAAACTTTTAGCGGTTTGTACAGGACGTTTTCCATCCAATGGTAGCGCAAATGCGCGGCAAACCCCATTTCCTTAACACTGTGGTGAACCTTGTGAAAATTCCAGAGCACCCGGTATTTGTGGAGCAGGATATGTGTAAACCACTGCACAAAATCCAGGACGATAAAAAACACAAGGAGTTGCAGCCACATAGGCCAGGCACCGATGTCTACCAGGGCAAGGCTTTTGGCCGTAATACCGAGGTCGGAAAAAAGGACCCCCAGCATTTTATACACGCCGCTGATTACAATGGCGAAAATGAAAAAGTTGAAAAACATGTAAAAGGCATCCAGCCAAAAGTCCTTTCTGAATATGGACTGGTCCTTCCGCCAGGGAAAGGCGATCTCCAGCATCCAGACCACCAGGGAGATCGCAATGAGTCCCCAGAAGTAATTCGTATACCAGGGCACTTCAAATATGATGGATTTCCAGGTCCATTGCAGGGTGCCCATAAAGGCGTTTCCAAAAGCTTCAATATATTTTTCCATAGCTACTGTAAAATTAAAGTGGTACTGTCTTTATCAATCGGAGCCCCTTCTATGGAACTCCATTCCAACCAGGATCCATCGTAATTATAGACCCGGTTATATCCTAATAGTTGCGTTAAAACAAAACTTGTATGGGCAGAGCGCACGCCTGAATGGCAATACACCACTACCGGGGTGTCCCTGTCCTTGGGAAGTTCCTGGTATGCTGATTCCAGTTTCTCCGGGGGGAGGAATTTTTTTGTCCCATGGTAATCTACTGCATCAGCCCAGTCAATATTTATACTGCCTGGGATATGGCCTGCATTTTGGGCCCCCTTCTTCATTCGCTTCCCCGAGTATTCTTCAGCAGTCCGGGCATCGATGAGTGTCCAATCTTCCGCTCTCATTAGGGAAGCCAGCTCGTCTTTGTCAATCCTGAAGTGCAGGGCTTCTTCCGGGGGGAATTCAAAGCGGTTGGGGGCTGGGGTTTCCCATTCGGAACTCAGGGGTCCCTGGGCATCCTTCCAGCTTTGCAAGCCTCCATTGAGCAACCGGACCTGGTCAAAACCATACGTTCGAAGCACCCACCAGAGACGGGCAGCATTCACCCCTGCCTGATCGTCATAAAGGATAAGCGTATCTGAAGCAGAAACGCCGCGATCGGAGAGCAGCTTTTCCATTTCCGGTTTTGATGCCATCATTCCGGGCACATGGTGTTGTTTGTCTTCAATATCACTGCGCCACATGGGTTGGGCATTTGGGATATGTTCCTGTTCAAACGCCTCCCGTTCCCGAAAATCGATAATGCGGATATGCTCATGCTCCCATTTGGCCAGCAGTTCCCCCGCATCGATTAAAGCCCCGGGATGGGCATATTCGGCACTCTCCGCTACCTGCGTTGGGGCAGGCGCCGCAGTTTCTTCCCGCCCGCGGCAGGCACCGGCGAAAATCAATACAACCAACAAACTACTCCTCCAGAACATACCATTCAATATTAGCGAGGTTCTGACGTCGCCCTTTTTTCCCGGGGGCGTAATACGTTGCCAGATAGTCCACGATGATAGCCTCGTTTTTCCCTAAATCCCAGAGATTCTGGGTTTCCTGCATCCATTTGATCGTTTTGCGCCACCCATCTGCATCCATACGGTTTTGGGTCACCAGTTTGGCTGAATGGCAATTCGTGCAATTGTTCACTACAGTCATCAGGCCTTCTCCTTCCACAAAGCCGGTGCGCAGGTGTATTCCATTTTCAATTTTATCAAAGTCATCTTCTTCCTGGGGTGCGACCGCAATAAGGGTTTCCTCCGGTTCAGATTGAAAGGCGGACAGGGTAGGATCGATCATCAGATAGACCAGAAACCCCCCAATGAACAGGAACATTACGAAAATGAGCCCCATCATCCGGGAGATGGCACGAGCGCTTTGCTCAAAGGAATTCTCAGGGGTTTCCATCAGCTGACTTTTACGGCGATTCGGTGGCAGGCGTTATTGAGGTACCCCTTGGGATTCCAACCCGGCAGTACCATGGGCTGCGCATTTCCGCGACTATCCGTAGCCCGTACCCAGACTTCGTAATACCCTTTCTGAGGAAACCCGGTTTCCCCGGAGAAATGTTGCCATGCCAGGCGATTGGCCGGAGCCTCCAGGGTACATTCCTTCCAGTTGCTGCCAAAATCGATAGAGTACTCCATCCGGGTCACTTCGAGCTCTCCCGCCCAGGCGTGACCGCGGAATGAAAGTGATTTTCCCCGGGGGAGTGTCGCCCCCGTTTTGGGGTAGGTGATCAGGGATTTGACCGGCATGGATTCTATGATGCACATATCTTCATCGGCCACCTCGGTCCCGGGAGCTACGGGGTGGCACGGCACCCGGTAAGAAGTCCCGGTCATTTTAGGGCCGTCGTGGACCTGGTCGCGAACGCTTATACCCGTGAGCCATTTTCCCGAAGTGGAGGCCGGCCACCCTCCGGCAACCAGTCGCAGGGGATACCCGTGAGCCAGGGGAATGTCTTTTCCGTTCATTTGAAAGGCGAGCAGGGTTTCATCCTGCATGGCCTTAGCTATGGGAAACCCCCTCGAAATAGGTTCTTTTTTGGGGTCTCCGCTCAGGTGCGTATCTGCAGCGTGAAACCCGATATATACAGCATCTGAGGTAATGCCCACATCCTCCAGCACATCCCGCAGGCGAACGCCGGTCCATTCGGCGCTGTGCACCGCCCCGACGCTCCATTGATTTCCTTTGGCCGGCGGGTTAAATTCGCTTCTTCCATTTCCCCCGCACTCAAGGGTCAACTGATAGGTGTGCTGGGAGAACCGCGATTTCAAATCGGCAAGGCTATAACTCTTTTTGCCCCGGACGGATTCCCCGTCAAAAGTAAGGGTCCAGGTGGTGGGATCTATTTCCTGTGGAATGATCCCGTTATTTCGGATAAACATAGACCGATTCGGGGTAACCCGGTCATCGAGTAAATGGGCCAGGGACTCAATATTCCACGGTTTGTCATTTAACACCAGCATTTCCGGATTCTTATCGAACATTTTAAAAGGATCCGGATCCTGTAATCCAAGGGGTATGTACCCCTTGGGAAGGGTATTGCCAAAAACAATTTCAGCGCCGAGTAAGGCAGCCATAGCCCCCAGGCCGGAATTCTGAACAAATTTTCGTCGGTTCATTTGCGAGTGCATTTTTCGTAAAGTTGATAAACTTAAGTGATTTTAATAGAATCTTCTGTAACCTGAGTTACAATGCCTTTGAACCTATTCCTTTTTCAATACTCCCTTCCCCGGATACTATTTTGAGCAACACCTGTGAACAACCGATTACAGGCCCTCTGATTCTTTGGTAGTGTAACCAATGTTACAATGAATTGAGGAGGAAATGCATACCTTTATTTTTTGTTTAAACAACCCGAAGAATATGGAATCACATTTCGAAATCCTGGTTATCGGTGGAGGAACCGGCGGTATTATGACAGCCGCAAAACTCCTTCAGGAAGATAAATCGTTGAAAGTGGGGATCGTTGAACCGGCAGACACCCATTATTATCAACCTGCCTGGACCCTGGTAGGTGCAGGTACCTTTGATTATGAAAAGACGGCCCGCCCGATGAAATCGGTAATGCCGAAACGCGCTACGTGGATTAAGGACCGCGCTACAGGATTTAAACCTGAAGCCAACACCGTAACGACTCAATCCAGCGGAGACCTGACCTACGATTACTTGGTCGTGGCCCCCGGCCTGGTTTACGACTGGAGTTTGGTGCCGGGCCTGGGTGAGGCTATGGACAAAGATGTGGTTTGCAGTAACTATACAGACCCTGAGCACACATGGGAGGTCCTTAAAAACTTTAAGGGAGGTACGGCCCTGTTCACCCAGCCCGCCACGCCTATAAAATGTGGAGGAGCCCCGCAGAAAATTATGTACCTGTCTGAAAGCTATTTCCGGAAAACGGGGATTCGGGACACGACCAATGTGGTTTTCGCCACTCCGGGGACAACCATTTTCGGGGTTCCTGAGGTTAAGAAAACGCTACTTGAGATTGTCGATCGCAAAGATATCAACCTGCGATTTGGGTATAAACTTGAAAAAGTGGATGGTCCGAACCGAATTGCCTGGTATTCCTTTATGGACCATGAGCGGGAATACAACCACAAAGAGGTGCGTATGGAAAAGGACGGAGCCCTGACCGGTATCCACTTCGACATGATGCACACCGCCCCGCCCTCCACGGCCCCCAAGTTTGTGCAGGATTCTCCTTTGGCCAATGAAGGAAAGTGGCTCGACATCGATAAACATACCCTTCAGAGCCCCAAGTACCCAAATGTTTTTGGTCTTGGAGATGTGGCGGGGATCCCGGCTGCCAAAACAGGTGCCGCTATTCGTAAACAAGTTCCGGTGATTGTAGAGAATATCCGGCTTTTGAAATCCCGAAACATCATGGGGACCAAATCCTATGACGGTTATTCTTCCTGCCCCATTGTTACGGATTACGGAAAAATGGTTCTGGCGGAGTTTGATTACGACAATAATTTTACCCCGGATCCGAAACTCAAACTTATGGGTATCACGGATTCGTATCGGGAACACTGGCGACTATGGATGTTGAAAAAATACGGTCTTCCCTATCTGTACTGGAATAAAATGCTCAAAGGCAAAGATGTGTAACCCCGGTTACCTTTAGTTTCGAATGAAAACCTTTGCTTTGCCCCGCATTGGACACTTTTTAAAATATATTATATGAATTGGATCATGGAACCCTGGCCCTGGTATATATCCGGGGCAGCTATCGCAGCGGTTATGCTACTGCTTTTGCTCGTTGGGAAGAACTTTGGAATGTCTTCGAACCTGCGTACGTTTTGTACGATTTGCGGAGCCGGAAAGAACACGGAGTTTTTCCAGTTTGACTGGAAGGCCCAGAAATGGAACCTGATTGTGGTGCTCGGCGCCATCATTGGGGGTTATATAGGGTCCCACCATTTAAGTAATGATGTAACTGTTGATATCAACCCGAAAACCGTGACGGAATTGCAGGGCCTGGGCTTTGAGAGCGCCGGGACCGAGTACCTGCCCGATGAACTTTTCGGCACTGGTATCTGGACCAACCCCAAAACGATTTTGCTACTGGCCCTTGGCGGCTTTATGGTTGGATTCGGTGCCAGGTATGCAGGAGGATGTACCTCAGGACACGCCATTTCCGGTTTGAGTAATCTGCAATGGCCCTCACTATTGGCTGTTATCGGATTTTTTGCCGGAGGAATGGTGATGATTTATTTCTTATACCCTATAATTTTTGGATGATGCGCAGTCTGATTTACCTTCTTATTGGAATATTTTTCGGTATTACCATGTTTAAGTCTGAAGCCGCCAGTTGGTTTCGTATTTATGAAATGTTTAAGTTCGACGCCTTCCATATGTACGGCATTATCGGGACGGCAGTAGTGCTCGGGGTTATTATCGTACAGGTGATTAAGCGCTTTAAGATAAAATCCTTTTACGGGGAGCCCATTGAATTTCAACCCAAAGACAAGAGCGTCCCGCGCTATATCATTGGCGGGTTTATTTTTGGATTGGGATGGGCCCTTGCCGGAGCCTGCCCGGGGCCTATGTTTACCCTTGTCGGGGCCGGATACCTTCCGATCTTTATCGTTATAGCAGGTGCAATTGCCGGTACGTGGATGTATGGCCTTCTCCGGGATAAACTCCCGCACTGATCCCTATCGCAGCAGTAGGAGTATCGCGCCCAGGGCGGTGACAAAGAGGATAAGTCTCCGGTAGAAGCTCTCGCGGATCAATTTGACGATACGTACTCCGGCGAAAAGGCCGAGGACGACCCCCGGGAGCAACCACAGGTCTGTCCGGATCACCTGCAGGTCTATGGTCTCCCAGACAAAGATGTGCAAGGGGAGTTTAAGCCAGTTGGTCAGTAAAAACAACCAGGCAGCGGTTCCTATGAATTCATTCTTGGGAAGTCGCATGGCCAGAAAATAGAGGTTGGAAAAAGGACCGGCGAGGTTCCCGATCATCGTAGTAATCCCGGCGGCCAACCCCATAAATCCTGCAAAAGCCGGGTGTTGGGGGACGCGCTTGGATTTGCGTAAATCCCACCACACCATAAGTAGCACACTTCCCAGGATAATGCCTGCCATAGTCCATTTAAAAACGCGCTCCGGCAAGTCCTGTCCTACCCAGGCACCCGCCAGAATCCCAAGAATCATCCAGGGTAAAAAACGTTTTAAATGATCCCATCGGGCGTGTCGGTTATAATATATTACTGCGAAGAGGTCCCCGAACATCAGCAAGGGCAGGATTTGCCCGGTGGACTGTCGGGCGCCAAAAGCCAATGCCATCAGGGTCACTGCGAAAATCCCACTCCCCTTGAGTCCCGACTTGGCCAGTCCCAGCACAAACGCACCGGCTAAGGCGATCGCATAGGGGGCCAAAGCCTGTTCTGGCTGTAACAGGGAATTAAACATAGGGTTGTGGAATCAGGCTTAAAGGTATTTTAAAAATATGATATCTTTAGCCGGTAACGCCAACCTAAACGATGCAACTCACGACCCTGGACTACGCCCTTATCATAGGGTTCTTTACGCTGGTACTTGGAATAGGAATCGGGGTTTCCCGCAAATCCGGAAAAAGTACTGCTGAATACTTTTTATCGGGCAGGAGTATGCCCTGGTGGCTGCTGGGGTTTTCCATGGTGGCCACAACCTTTTCTACGGATACCCCCAATCTGATTACGGATATCGTTCGGGTCAACGGGGTCTCCGGAAACTGGGTGTGGTGGGCTTTCCTGCTCACCGGGCTCCTGACAGTTTTTGTATATGCCAAGCTTTGGCGGCGCTCCGGGGTGGCGACCGATATGGAATTCTACGATCTGCGCTATGGGGGTAAACCCGCACATTTCCTGAGAGGTTTCCGGGCCGTATACCTGGGGATTATTTTTAACATCCTGGCCATGTCTGCAGTGACCCTGGCAGCCATAAAAATAGGGCAGGTTATGTTGGGGCTCAGCCCCGTGCAGACCGTCTTGATCGGAGGAGTCATCACAGTGGTTTTTAGTGCAGCAGGCGGGTTTCGGGGAGTGGTCTATACAGATTTTCTCCTCTTTTTTGTGGCAATAGCGGGTGCTATAGGGGCAGCAGTGTACCTGGTGAACATTCCGGAAATCGGGGGTGTGGGTGCCCTGCTCGCGCATGAAAACGTGGCGGGCAAACTCTCCATATTGCCGGATTTCTCTGACACAGAAGCCCTAATCGGCATTTTGATCATTCCCCTGGCCGTTCAGTGGTGGAGTGCCTGGTATCCCGGGGCAGAGCCCGGGGGCGGGGGCTATATCGCCCAGCGTATGCTTGCGGCTAAAAACGAAAACCACGCCATTGGAGCGACGTTTTTTTTCAATATCATGCATTATGCCCTGCGGCCCTGGCCCTGGATCCTTGTCGCCCTGGCTTCCCTGGTGGTTTTCCCCGATGTCGCCAGTATTCACGAGGCTTTTCCCAACGTTGAAGAAAGCAAGTTGGGCAATGACCTGGCCTATTCTGCGATGCTCACCAAATTGCCCCCGGGACTGCTCGGGATTGTCCTGGCTTCCCTTGGCGCTGCCTATATGTCTACGATTTCAACCCACCTGAACTGGGGTTCTTCTTACGTGGTCAATGACTTTTACAAGCAACAGATTAAACCAGAGGCCTCTGAGCGGGAACTCGTAGCCGTAGGGCGGATAACCACCGTAGTGCTCATGGTATTTAGTGCCATCCTTGCCCTGTTCCTGACCAATGCCCTCCAACTTTTTGATATCATCCTGATGTTTGGGGCCGGGACGGGTCTTATTTTTATTTTAAGGTGGTTCTGGTGGCGAATCAATGCCTGGAGTGAAATCTCTGCCATGTTTTCTTCCGGCCTTATTTCAATACTCTTCAATTTTACGGACCTCGGGGGATATTTCTTTGGGGGGACCACAGCATCAGGGGCCGTTTTTGAAGGGCTTTTGCCCGGATGGAGCAAGTTTCCGGTGGTCGTCCTGATCACCACTGTAGTATGGCTTGTGGTGACCTTTGCCACCCCTGCCGAGCGAACGGAGACCTTAAGGGCATTCTACAAAAGGATACAGCCGGGAGGACCCGGGTGGCGTCGTATAGTAACAGAGGCCTCCGCCCAGGGAATCACCCTGGACCAGGGTAAAAAGTGGAGTGTACCCTCCGGGATCCTGGCCATGGTCATCGGGTGTGTGCTGGTCTACAGTTGTATGTTTGCCACCGGTAACTGGATTTATGGCAATTACCCCCTTGCGGCAGGATTGACAGTAGTCGTAGTCGTTGCGGCCTGGTTGCTAATGCGAATGTGGAGTCAAATAAAAGGCAATATTTTATGAAAGAGCGTATTGTTTCTGTGGATATTTTCCGGGGCCTTACCATAGCCCTTATGATTTTGGTGAACACACCGGGGACCTGGGAGGCCGTATATTCACCACTGAGACATGCCGACTGGCATGGATACACCCCGACCGACCTGGTATTCCCGTTTTTCCTGTTTATTGTCGGGACCTCCATTGTTTTTGCCTATAAGAACAAACAACCGGGCCCTGCGGTTTACCGTAAGATTGTCGTACGCACTTTAAAACTCATAGGGTTGGGGCTGTTTCTGGGGGCATTTAAAGTAGAACCCCCTTTTATCCTGCCTTTTGAGGAAATCCGGTTCCCCGGTGTTTTACAGCGGATCGGAGTGGTTTTTTTCGCGGCTTCCCTCCTTTATCTGAATTTCAACTGGAAGGTTTTGCTGGGCATTGCAACCACTATTTTACTCGGCTATTGGATCTGGATGGGATTCATCCCACTCGAGGGCCAGGCGCCCACCTTTGAGCGGGCGGCGAATAACTGGGCAAACTATATCGACCTGAATGTATTGGGGACCCATATGTACAAACCGGACTACGATCCCGAAGGACTGTTGAGCACACTTCCGTCCATTGTCTCAGCCCTTTTGGGGGTCTTTACCGGGCTTTTGCTGGTTAGTGACAGGGCGAAGAAGACCAGGAATATGGTTCTACTGGGGGTCGGGATGCTGCTGCTGGGTTATCTCTGGGACCTGGTGTTTCCTATAAACAAAGCCCTTTGGAGTAGTAGTTTTGTTTTGGTTACGGCCGGGTGGGCAAACCTTGTGCTGGCCCTGATCTATTATCTGACAGATGTCCGCGGCCTGAGGTTCGGCAGCATATTTAAGTATGCCGGGGCCAATGCGATTACGGTGTATTTTCTGTCCAGCTTTATAACCAACATTTTTTATCAGAAAAAGAATGAAGCCGGGGTTAGTATTCACGAGCAGTTGTTCAATACCCTCTATGTTCACGAGGGGATGCCCCTGGAGCTCTCCTCTTTGCTCTACGGACTTACGGTTACCGGGTTTTACTTGTTGTTGGGCTGGTGGATGTACCGGAAAAAGATATTTATCAAGGTGTAGTATATCCCTCCATCAGGCGGGCGACGTACTTCCCGATCATATCAAATTCAAGGTTAACCCTGCTCCCTACCTCGTATTCCCTGAAGCGGGTGTGCTCATAGGTGTAAGGGATGATGGCCACACTAAAGGTACCGGGGCCTGAATCGACTACCGTCAGGCTTACCCCGTCTACGGTAATGGAGCCTTTTTCTATGGTGATACGGCTGGGGTGCATGTCGTACCTGAAATGGAATTTCCAGCTGCCTCCCTGATCTTCAACCTTTGTGCACACCCCTACCTGGTCCACATGGCCCTGCACAATGTGCCCATCCAATCGCGCGCCCAGGGTCATGGCCCGTTCCAGGTTGACGGCGCTGCCTTTTTTCAAGTCCCCAAGATTGCTCCGCTGCAGTGTTTCTTCAATGGCCGTAACGGTGTAGGAGTCCGCTTCTAAGGATACTACGGTGAGGCACACACCGTTATGGGCCAGGCTTTGGTCTACTTTTAACTCGTGTGCCAGCGGGGATTGAATCGTGATATTGAGGTTTGTCTGGTCTTTTTCCAGGCGGGTGACAATGCCCGGGGTTTCGATAATTCCTGTAAACATAGTATGTGGAAATTGAGTAATTTTGACGGGATTTCTAAGATACAAAGGTACAGATTCATGCAGGATACGAGGGAGAAAATTATAGTCGGCATTTCAATAGGCGATCTCAATGGAATTGGTCCGGAGGTGGCTTTGAAGACTTTCGAGGATAGCCGGATGCTCGATTTCTGTACCCCTGTTTTTTTTGCCTCGAACAAGACCATTTCCTTCCTGACGAATCACTTCGGTATTTCCATGAAGTTCCATGGGATCCCCGAGGCTTCTGATGCGTTGGAGGGCAAGGTCAACGTGGTCAATGTCTGGAAAGATTCCCCGGACATCCATTTTGGAAAGCCTTCGAAAATAGCGGGAAGCTACGCGATCAAGTCCTTGCAGGCTGCTGTTAAGGCCCTGAAAAAAGGGAGTATTGATATTTTGGTAACCGCCCCCATCAACAAGAAAACTGTTCAGGCAGAAGAATTTGCATTTCCGGGCCACACGGATTACCTCGCCCGGGAACTGGAAGGTAAAAGCCTGATGTTTATGGTTACGGATACCCTTAAAATCGGATTGCTCACAGATCATGTTCCTGTGGGGGAAGCCCCGTCGCTTATCACCCCGGAGTTGATCTTCGAAAAGGTGCGGGCTATGGAGGATTCCCTGATTCGGGATTTTGGAATTGCAAAACCCAAAATTGCCGTTCTCGGGATTAATCCCCACAGCGGAGATGACGGGGTTATCGGCAAAGAAGACGACATGGTGCTCCGCCCGGCCCTTAAAAAACTTTCGGAAGGCAAGCACCTGGTTTACGGACCATATGCGGCTGATACATTCTTCGCCTCCGACAATTATTTAAATTTTGACGGGGTCCTGGCGGCGTATCACGACCAGGGTTTGATTCCCTTTAAAACACTTGCTTTTGGCAAAGGGGTTAATTTTACCGCGGGCCTCAGCCGAGTCCGTACCTCTCCAGATCATGGGACGGCTTTCGATATTGCGGGGGAGAATAAGGCGAATCCGGACTCCTTTAAAGAGGCTTTGTTTACGGGTATGGAAATTTTCAGGAAGCGAAGTGAGTACCACAGCCTGACCCGCAACCCCCTGAAAAAACAACGGATGAGACGGACCGGGAAAGGAGAGGACCGCTAGGCATTTATTGTTAGAAATAATTGGGTTTTGACAAAAAAAAAGTATCTTTGCACGCCCTAATTGAATGGAAGAGGAGATGAGGCATAAAGAGTTTGAAATTCCTTTTTCGGGATTAAAACTGGGGAAACATCAGTTTGAATTTCAAATTGATAACACGTTCTTTGACTCTTATCAGTACGACGAATTCAACGAGGCCGGGATAGAGGTTACTGCCTTACTCCATAAAATGAACACCATGATGGAGTTGGAGTTAAAAGCTGAGGGCTGGGTGAATGTCGCCTGTGACCTGACCAGTGAACCCTATAATCAGCCCATTGAAAGCGAACTGGAGTTGGTGGTTAAATTCGGGGAGGAGTTTAATGATGAGGACGATGAAATCCTGGTCTTACCCCTTGGATCCCATCAGTTCAATATCGCCCAGTATATTTATGAAATGCTCGTGCTGGCTGTCCCTACCAAGAGGGTGCACCCCGGAATTGCAGAGGGCACCCTGGATTCGGAAATACTGAAGAAGCTGGAAGAATTACAGCCGAAAGAGATCAAAAACGAAGAAAACGAGATCGATCCCAGATGGGATGCATTAAAGAGTTTATTAATAGATAAAAAACAATAGCGTACCATGGCACATCCTAAAAGAAAGATTTCCAAGACCAGAAGGGATAAACGTCGCACCCATTACAAGGCAACTGCTCCTACTCTGGCGAAAGATCCGACCACTGGAGAGATGCACCTGTTTCACAGGGCACACTGGCACGAAGGAAAGTTATACTATAGAGGCCAGGTCCTTGTAGATAAAACTGAAGAGGCCAGCGCATAACGATACATCAATAGATTACTGACTCCCACTCCATAAGGTGGGAGTTTTTTTATGGACTGGATTTCTCAAAAAACCATGGATAAAGGCTTAAATTGCTGGAAAATCCTTAATTTTCACAGATTTTGAAGCTTTTTCTATAAGGTTCTTTTATAAAAACCTTTCTTTAATGAATAAGATAACAGCAGCGATTACCGCTGTGGGAGCTTACGTTCCGGAGTATCGACTCACCAATGCCATCCTGGAGACTATGGTGGATACAAACGACGAATGGATCACCACCCGGACAGGAGTTAAGGAGCGAAGAATCCTAAAAGACCCAGACAAGGGCACTTCCTTTCTGGCCATAGAAGCCGCCAAAGACCTGATTCGCAAAAGGAATCTCGATCCGGCAGAAATTGACCTGGTGATACTGGGTACGGCTACACCGGACCTGCCTGTGGCAGCTACAGCTGTTTACGTCGCTACGGAAATTGGAGCCGTCAACGCTTTTGCCTATGATTTACAGGCGGCCTGCTCTAATTTCTTATACGGGATGTCTACGGCGGCCCGGTATATCGAATCTGGCAGGTATAAGAAAGTTTTGCTGATCGGGGCCGATAAAATGTCCTCGATAATTGATTACACGGATCGAACTACCTGTATCATTTTTGGTGACGGAGGAGGAGCCGCGCTTTTTGAGCCTTCCACGGAGGGCCTTGGGTTGATAGACGAATACCTGAGAAGTGATGGAACAGGGCGGAAGTACCTCCGAATAGAGGCTGGCGGGTCATTGATGCCGGCGTCCGAGGAAACGGTTCGCAATAAGAGGCATTTCGTATATCAGGATGGGAAGTCGGTTTTTAAATTCGCCGTTTCCAATATGGCGGATGTCGCGGCTAAAATTATGGAGCGCAATGGGCTTTCACACGAAGATGTAGACTGGTTAGTGCCCCATCAGGCGAATAAACGAATCATCGATGCCACAGCCAACCGGATGGGTCTCGATCATGCGAAAGTCATGATGAATATAGAACATTACGGGAACACTACTTCGGCCACCCTGCCTTTGCTCCTGCACGATTATGAAAAACAACTGAAGAAGGGGGATAGCCTCGTATTTGCTGCTTTTGGCGGAGGTTTCACCTGGGGCTCCATTTATCTCAAATGGGCATACAATTCGAATTAGAAACAACTAAGAAAACCTGAATCCATGGATATTAAAGAAATTCAAAGCCTCATCAAATTTGTGGCCAAATCAGGGGCCAGTGAAGTGAAGCTCGAAACGGAAGATATCAAAATCACCATTCGTACAGGACCGGCCTCCTCTGGCACGGACACAACCTATGTGCAACAGATTCCAATGCAGGCGCAGCCCGTCACAGCTCCGGCGCCCGTAGCCGCGACACCAGATGCCCCGGCACCGGAGGCAGCCGATGAGGAATCCAAATACATCACCATTAAGTCTCCGATAATTGGGACGTTCTACAGGAAACCCTCTCCGGACAAACCCGCCTTTGTGGAAGTTGGGGCTTCAATCGCCCCCGGGGATGTGCTTTGCGTGATCGAAGCGATGAAGCTGTTCAACGATATTGAATCGGAGGTTTCCGGGAAGATTGTCAAAGTACTCGTGGAAGACTCTTCCCCGGTGGAGTTTGACCAACCGCTGTTCCTGGTTGACCCTTCCTGATGGCCTGAAGCTATCGACGCTGTAGTTCATTTATTAATCCGCCAAGAAGACGCGCCATGTTCAAGAAAATACTGATTGCAAATCGCGGTGAAATCGCTATGCGCATCATACGAACCTGCAAGGAAATGGGAATTAAGACCGTTGCGGTCTATTCCAAAGCCGATGAAGAGAGCCTCCACGTCCGTTTTGCGGATGAAGCGGTTTGCATCGGCCCGGCACCGAGTTCACAATCCTATCTGAAAATCCCCAACATCATTGCTGCGGCTGAAATCACCAACGCAGACGCCATCCATCCGGGGTATGGATTTCTCTCGGAAAACTCCAAGTTCTCCAGAATATGTGCGGAACACGATATTAAGTTTATCGGGGCCACAGGAGATCAGATAGATAAGATGGGGGATAAGGCTTCGGCCAAGGCCACGATGCGAGAAGCAGGAGTGCCTACCATACCGGGTTCTCAAGGCATTCTGAAAGATCTGGCCGAGGCGAAGAAAGTGGCTGGAAAAATGGGGTATCCCGTAATGATCAAGGCAACTGCAGGCGGGGGCGGAAAAGGAATGCGCGCCATTTGGAAGGAAGAGGACCTCGCAAAAAATTTCGAAAGTGCCGTTAAGGAAGCTGAAGCGGCTTTTGGAAATGGGGGGATGTACATGGAAAAGCTCATTGAGGAACCTCGTCATATCGAGATTCAGATCATTGGGGACCAGTACGGGAAGGCCTGTCATCTCTCAGAACGGGATTGTTCTATACAAAGGCGCCATCAAAAACTGACCGAGGAAACGCCATCCCCATTTATGACCGACAAGCTGCGCGATGAAATGGGAAAAGCGGCCATTCTGGCTGCGGAGTATATAAAGTATGAAGGTGCAGGAACCGTAGAGTTTCTGGTGGATAAACACCGGAATTTTTATTTTATGGAGATGAACACCCGGATTCAGGTGGAACATCCCATCACGGAACAGGTGATCGATTACGACCTGATTCGCGAACAAATCCTCGTGGCCGGAGGGGTGCCGATTTCCGGAAAGAATTACGTCCCTAAACTCCATTCTATCGAATGCCGTATTAATGCGGAAGATCCGTATAACGACTTCCGGCCATCCCCGGGGAGAATTACAACCCTCCATACTCCAGGAGGTCACGGGGTGCGTCTGGATACGCATGTTTACAGTGGGTATATGATCCCCCCGAATTACGATTCAATGATCGCCAAGCTGATCACCACCGCCCAAACCCGGGAGGAGGCGATCAACAAAATGAGGCGTGCGCTGGATGAGTTTGTTATCGAAGGCGTTAAAACCACGATTCCTTTTCATCAACAACTCATGGACCACCCGGATTACCTGGCCGGGAACTACACCACTAAGTTTATGGAGGATTTCGTAATGGAGCCCCAGGGAGAAGGCGCTTAAGAGCATCACAGATTAAACCATAAAGTTTTATACGCATGGAATTGAGCTACTGGGAGCTGAAAACCTGGCTGGACGAGCTCGATTTCTGTATCGTTGGAAGTGGGATAACAGGACTGAGCTGTGCCCTGGAACTTCGCAGGACCCACCCGGGGGCGCGCATCCTCATCCTTGAAAAAGGTATTTTTCCACAAGGGGCAAGCACCAAAAATGCCGGGTTTGCCTGTTTTGGCAGCCTTACTGAAATCCTCTCAGACCTCGACCACCATAGTGAGGATACCGTTGCCGCTTTAGTTTCCCAGCGGTGGAAGGGGATTCAGTTGCTTCGTCAAAGGTTGGGAGACCAAGCCCTTGAGTATAAAGCCTGGGGCGGATACGAGATCTTTAGGAAAACGGACACCGAGGTTTTCGACCATTGTATGCATGAAATGGACCGCGTCAATGCGCTCCTGGAACCGGTTTTCGGGCAGTCTTGTTTTCGTCCGGCCCCTAACAGGTTTGGATTTGGAAATATCCTCCCGAAACTTATCTTAAATCCATTAGAAGGGCAGCTTCATACAGGTAAAATGATGCAGGCCCTGCTCCATAAAGTACAGGGAGGCCCTCAACCGATACTCATACTCAATGGGGTGGCACTCACCGAATATATCGATCTGGGGGAGCGGGTGGCGGTCTCGACAAACCACTTTGATTTTAAGGTCCGGAAACTCCTGATAGCCACCAATGGCTTTGCCGGAAGCCTGGGCGTAGCTGGGGTAAAACCTGCAAGGGCCCAGGTTTTAATCACGGGGCCAATCCCAGGATTGTCTATTCAGGGCACATTTCATATGGACGAAGGCTTTTACTACTTTAGGAATGTAGGCGAACGGGTATTGCTTGGCGGTGGCCGTAACCTTAACCCGGAAGGGGAAACCACCAGGGAGTTCGGGCAAACGCCTCTGATACAAGGGTCATTAGAGAACCTCTTACGAGAAGTCATACTCCCCGGAATCCCATTTCAAATCGCACACCGATGGAGTGGTATTATGGGGGTTGGGTCTCAGAAAAAACCGATTATCGCAAAGTTCTCAGATAACGTAGCCTGTGGCGTCCGACTCGGGGGTATGGGTGTGGCCATTGGAAGTCATGTAGGGATGGAGCTGGCCGGTTTGGCCGAGGCTTAATTCCTCCCCGGGAGAGGTGTCGATTTTTACACCCGGGTTTTGTGGCCCGCCGTCAAATTTAGTATTCTGTAAAACACGAACACTTTGGAGCTTATTTATTTACTGGTTGCCGTACTGCTCATTATCTGGATGACCACCCGGCTTAAAGTACATCCTTTCCTGGTGCTGCTGCTGGTCTCTATGGGGTATGGCGGATTCGCCGGAATGACCCTCGAAGCCCTTGTGAATGCTGTGAATGAGGGGTTCGGGCGAACCATGGGAAAGATAGGCTTAATCATAGTCCTCGGCGTGATGATTGGGGCATTTCTCGAACATACAGGGGGCGCCCGGGCAATAGCAGATAAAGTATTGTCGTGGATTGGAAGTAAGCGCATCCCATTGGCGATGGGCCTGCTCGGATATATTGTTTCAATTCCTGTTTTTGCAGACAGTGGTTTTATGCTCCTCGACCCCCTGGGCAAGAGTATGAGTCGGAAGACCGGAGTGTCTTTGGCCGGAGGGGCGATTGCCCTGGGGTTGGGCTTGATGGTTTCCCATACCCTGGTACCACCCACTCCCGGGCCCATTGCCGCTGCGGGAATCCTGGAGGCAGACCTGGGCCTGGTCATACTATTTGCGTTGCCTGTAAGTCTCCTGGCACTGGCGGTATCCGTGTGGTTCGCGAGCCGTGTTGCCTCCAAAACTGAGATTCAGCCTGATGCCATTGTCGAAAATTCCACGACCCCCACTATTGATACGGGGTATCGCCCACCCTTTGTTTTATCTGTACTGCCCATTGTTGTACCCATATTGTTGATCGTATTAAAATCAGCCTTCGGGGCGGGTGATACCTCTCAGATGGGATATGCATGGATTGCTTTTTTGGGTGAGCCCGTAATTGCCCTGATGATCGGGCTTCTCCTTTGTTTGCTCCTCCCGCCCAAGCTCAATACACACATGCTGGCTTCGGACGGATGGGTGGGACAGGCGATACGGGATGCCGCCTCTATTTTGCTGATTACCGGGGCCGGCGGAATTTTTGGCACCGTATTGCAGGAGTCCGGGATTGCTGAAACTTTGGGCAATCGCCTGGTTTCCTATAATCTGGGTATTTTTTTGCCTTTTGTGCTGGCGGCGGTGCTGAAAACGGCCCAGGGTTCTTCAACCGTAGCGCTGATCACCGCAGCATCCATCCTTTTCCCGATGATGCCCGCCCTCGGTTTGGAATCTGAAACCCATAAAGCCCTGGCCGTCGTGGCCCTTGGGGCCGGCTCTTCAGTAATATCGCATGCCAATGACAGTTTTTTCTGGGTGGTGACTCAAATGAGCGGGATGGATGTGCGTACCGGCTACAAGCTCTTTGGAGGAGGCACATTTCTCCTGGGTACAAGCGCTGCCATCGGCGTCTTTATCCTCTCCCTGTTGTTTGCATGATACCCTTTAGATCGGCATGCGTTTGTTAATGGTTTCAAGAGAAACATTCAGATAGATCTTTTTGCCTCTTTCTATCGGACTGTCCGTATCAAAATACACGCCTTTGCCGGATTCCATAATTCCGTAAATCCGGTAGTGACTCCCAAAATAGTAGGTGTGCTCAACGGTCACGGGCATTCCGGATTTCCGCGACATTCGGAATTCATGGGAGTACACAATGATATTCCGGGTTGTGGAGGCGTAGGATTTAAGCACTTCTATAGGCACAAGATTGGCTTCTCCCAGCAGTTCGGCAGTGTACAGGTTCCTCGGTTTCTCGAAGAGTTCTGCCGTGGGCCGAAGGTCCAGGATCTCCCGATCCCGCAGGACCATAACCCGATCTGCAAAAGGGAGTACATCGTGATAGTCATGGGAGGCGCAAACACAACTGATCTTTTCCCTTTTCAGGAAGCCGAAAAGGTTCCGCCTGAGCTTGTTGCGCCGAAAGTGATCAATATGACTAAAAGGCTCATCGAGCAGCAACACTTCGGGCTTGTGGGCTAAGACCCGCGCGAGGGCTACCCTTTGCTGCTCTCCCCCGCTGAGCAGGTTTACCTTTACATCCCGGTATTGTTCGAGGTCCATGGTCGAGAGGAGTTCTGCGATCCGGGCATTCGTTTCTTCGGGTTCAGCAGCCGAGAGAAACTTATGTAAGTTTTCAGCCACAGTGGCATAGGGCATCAGATCAAAATCCTGTGCCAGGTATTTAATAAACTCCCCTCCGGGCACTAGTTGGTATTCGGGGCCTTTGATGGCCTGTTGCTTCCACCGAATTCGACCCCCTTCAAAGGGGAGCGCCCCGTAGAGCAGTTTGAGCAAGGTGCTTTTCCCACAACCGCTCTCTCCCATAACAGCGAGGTATTCCCCGGGGGAGACCCTGAAACTCAGGTCCTCCAGTACGGAGTGGTTTTCATAGCTGAATGAGAGATGGTCTACTTCGAGCATAATTGAAAAAAATCCGCTATCATTTGGCAGCGGATTTTTATTTACAACGCGTTATTACTCTTTAAAATCTTTGGATACAGCCTTATTCGGAAGGGATTCAAACCCCATATTGTAAAGTGTAAACCCGAAAATATCAGCATATTGTTCAATAGTCTTACTTATCGGGGTGCCCGCACCGTGTCCGGCATTGGTTTCTACCCGTATCAAAACAGGATCCGTACCGGCCTGCTTTTCCTGTAGGGTAGCCGCAAATTTAAAGCTATGGGCCGGAACAACACGATCGTCGTGATCCCCCGTGGTGATGAGCGTAGCAGGATAGGTTACCCCCTCTTTGATGTTGTGGAGGGGGGAATACCCTTTCAGGTACTGGAACATTTCATCGCTGTCCTCGGACGTACCGTAATCATAGGACCAGCCTGCCCCGGAGGTAAAGGTGTGGTAACGCAACATGTCCAGCACCCCTACGGCAGGGAGCGCCACTTTCATAAGGTCCGGACGCTGGGTCATGACGGCACCTACCAGAAGCCCACCATTAGAGCCTCCCCGGATCGCCAGGTATTCCGGACTGGTATACCCTTCGGAAATAAGGTATTCTGCCGCAGCGATAAAGTCGTCAAAGACGTTTTGCTTATTTGTTTTGGTCCCCGCGTCATGCCATTTTTTTCCGTATTCTCCACCTCCGCGGAGATTAGGGACGGCATAGACGCCGCCCTGCTCCATCCAAATGGCATTCACCGTACTGAAACTCGGAGTAAGGCTGATGTTGAACCCGCCATACCCGTAGAGGATGGTTGGGTTTTTTCCATTGAGTTCGAGCCCTTTTCTATAGGTGATCATCATGGGAATCTTCGTGCCATCGGCTGAGGTATAAAAAACCTGTTGTGATTCATACTGATTGGGGTCAAAATCGATCTCTGGTTTCCAGTAGACTTCATAATCCCCGGATTCCACATTGTATTTATACGAAGATCCCGGCGTCTTGTAATTCGTAAAACTAAAGTAGATCTCCTTTTGATCTTTTTTGCCCCCAAAGCCTCCGGCACTTCCCATCCCCGGTAGTGCCACTTCCCGCACCAGATTTCCATCATAGTCGTACTGTAGTACTTTAGATAGGGCATCCACCATATATTCTGCAAAGAAATACCCGCCTCCAGTACTCGGACTGAGTACGTTCTCCGTTTCGGGGATAAAATCTAACCAATACTCAGGCGTAGGCTCGGAGGCATCCACGGTAATGATCCGCTGATTTGGAGCGTCCAGATTTGTGACGATGTAGAGTTTTGAGCCTACGTTTTCAATAATATAGCTTCTGCTGTCTTCGTGATCCAGGATAGGCACCAAAGGGGCGCCGGGGGTCGAAAGGTCCCGGAGGTAAAGTCTATTCCCGGCCGTGGTGTTGCGGGCTGAAATTGAAAGGAACCGGTCGTCTTCACTAACACTCGCCCCTACGTACCGATACTTTTCTTCCGGGGTTCCCCCGAAAATAAGTTCGTCTTCCGACTGAGGCGTGCCGATCCTGTGGTAGTAAACCTTGTGCTGATCTGTTTTGGCGGAAAGTTCACTGCCTTTAGGTTTGTCATAACTGGAGTAGTAAAAACCTTCCTGCCCCTTCCAGGAAATCCCGGAAAATTTGATGTCCACAAGGGTATCCTCCAGAATTTCCATGCGCTCGGCATGCATTACAATGATTTTCCTCCAGTCACTACCCCCTTCTGAAATCGAATAGGCGGCGAGGCTTCCGTCTTTTGAAAAACTCAGCCCGGAGAGGGAGGTGGTGCCGTCATCGGAAAAAGTGTTGGGGTCCAGAAAAACCTCCGGAGGCCCTTCTCCAACCCGGCGATACAGGACCGATTGGTTTTGGAGGCCATCGTTCTTATAGAAATAGGTAAAGGCCCCTTCTTTAAAAGGAGTACCTAGTTTTTCGTAATCCCAGAGTTCTTCAAGACGGTTTTTAAGGGCCTCCCGGTAGGGGATTTTGTCCAGAAATGAAAAGGTCACCTCATTTTGTGCCCCGACCCAGGATTCCGTTTCGGTGCTCCGGTCATCTTCGAGCCATCTGTAGGGATCCGGGACAGCAGTATCGAAGTAGGTGTCTACAGTATCTACCTTGTCGGTTTTGGGATAGTCCAGAGCCATTATTGAGTTTGATTTGGTTTCGCAGGACAACAGGATACTCCCGAAAGCTGCGATTGCGATAAGACGTTTCATTGTTCCAGAATTTGCATGCCTAAAATAGGGATTAAAACCACTTAGAAAGGCCACTTTCACAGGGTTTAACACATCTTTAAGCCCCCTTCAACTGAGCTTTTTACCCACCAGGTATTCTGCGATCTGCACTGCATTGGTCGCCGCACCTTTTCTGAGGTTGTCTGCCACGACCCAGAGGTGGAGGGTGTTGGCCTGGCTTTCATCTCTGCGAATTCGCCCGACAAACACCTCGTCTTTCCGGTGTGCAGTCAAGGGCATTGGATAGAGGTTTTCGGAAGGGTTATCCTGAAGGACAACTCCGGGGGTTTCCCCGAGGATTTCACGGACCTGCTCAAGATTGTAATCCCGGTAAAACTCGATATTCACAGATTCCGAATGCCCTCCGGCAGTTGGTATACGCACGGCGGTCGCCGTTATAGAGAAGGTGCGGTCATCCAGGATTTTTTGAGGTTCCCGTGCGAGTTTCATCTCTTCCTTAGTATAGCCATTCTCCTGGAAGACATCACAGTGCGGAAGCGCATTTTTGTAGATAGGATGGGGGTATGCCATCTTCCCTTTAACCCCGGCCACTTCATTTTCGAGTTGTTGTACTGCATCCACACCGGTCCCTGAAACCGATTGATAAGTAGAGACCACCACCCGTTTGAGTCCGTATTTTTTATGCAGGGGCGCCAGGACCATCACCAGTTGAATGGTTGAGCAATTGGGGTTGGCAATAATCTTGTCGGAAGCCTGAAGCAGGGGGGCATTGATTTCCGGAACAATTAACTTGATGTCCGGATCCATCCGCCAGGCTGAGGAGTTGTCGATAACTGTAGTTCCGGAGGCTGCAAATTTGGGTGCCCATTCCAGGGAGGTTGCTGCACCGGCCGAAAAAAGAGCGATATCCGGCTTGGCATCCAGGGCTTGTAGTAATCCGATCACTGGGATTTCCGCCCCGGAGAACAGGAGTTTTTTTCCGATGGACCGCTCAGAGGCTACAACCAGCAATTCATCCAGGGGAAACTTCCGCGCTTCCAGCACCTCTAACATGACCGCCCCGACCATACCGGTGGCGCCTACTACCGCGACTTTCATACCTTGCATATTTGTCGGTAAAAGTAGTCAAGCCGCCCGTTCCGTCAAAGCGAGGTGATTATTTTGCCATACCATATTTTTGTGACCTGTAAATCTTGCAATACCCTATGGGATAAAAAAAACCGCTTCGAATTCCCGAAGCGGTTTAAGGTTAATAATAGCTGTGGTGCAGCGGCAATTGCGCATAAAAGCGCAGTGAAACTTACTTTTTCTTCAGCAGATCCCGAATTTCAGCCAGGAGTTCTTCCTGGGTAGGTCCTTTGGGTTCAGGGGCAGGGGCTT
>Ga0272441_10002870_pt1 | contig 34189 bp, 30 predicted proteins | sample SSMProp6N_FD_193582 | JGI IMG/M metagenome (GOLD analysis project Ga0272441, IMG submission 193582) | Marine sediment archaeal communities from Little Sippewissett salt marsh, Falmouth, MA, United States - SSM-Prop-6N | ecosystem: Environmental > Aquatic > Marine > Wetlands > Sediment ... | reverse complement strand
ATCGGATCGTGGATGGTCCTGCACGCCTTCATCCGTCATCGGGGTGAGATCTGATGGGTTGGCTCAACGGCACAACGATCGCGATGATCCTGTTTGCGATTGGAACGACCGCCCTGATCATCCGCCGGGATCTGGTGATCAAGCTGCTCGCCCTGGGGTTGATCAACTCGAGTGGGATCCTCTTCCTGATCTCGATCCGCTTCCGCCCGCAGATGGTGGCGCCGATCTTGCCCGTAGCACCGGGGGTCCCCATCGCAGATCCTCTGCCCCAGGCCCTGGTTCTATCGGCGATTGTAATCAACTTCGCGATCCTCGCCCTGTCGTTGGTCTTCGTGATGCTGCTGGTGGAACGCTACCACAGCACCGACTGCGAACGGATCGAACACGCAGTCGAGTCCGAGAGGGAGACACTGGGGAACCAGAGGCCGCTAGACAGTTCTCGGACATCCCAACCACGGAGGGATCCCCGATGATCCTCCCGTTGCTGCCGCTTTCCCATGTGTTTCTTGGCCTGACGGCAATCGCCTGGAAGGCCTCCGCCAGGGCGACGCTGATCGCCGCCTTGATCATCGACACCGTCTTGCTTGGAGTCGCGTTGTCTCCTGCAGGCCACTGGCTTTCCGAGGCTTCCGTAGGCGGCTGGGTTGACGCCATCGGCATCCGTCTTGCGCTTGATTCGCTCGCACGCGATCTGCTACTACTCACCGTCCTGTTGGAGCTGGCGGTAGTCATCTACATATGGCGACGGCACGTGCTTCCCACATTCGTCATCCTGCTGCAGTTCCTCATTGGCTCTGTGATGGCACTCGTCCTGTCGCAGGATCTATTCAACATCTATGTCATTCTCGAGCTTCTCACACTGGTCAGCTTCCTCCTGGTCGCCTATGACCGCCAGACGCTCCAGATCTGGGCGAGCCTCAAGTACCTGATCCTGGCGTCGGCGGGCATGTCAATCTTCCTCCTTGGCGTCGCTGTGGTCTACGCGAACGTAGGCAGCCTCGGATTCGCCGCCATCGGTCAAGCGGTCCTCGCGGACCCACAAGCTGGATGGATCCCGTTGGCCGCAGCACTACTGGTTGCAGGCGTGTCCGTCAAGGCGGGGATCCTCACCTTCTCTCTGTGGCTTCCGGATGCCCACTCCACAGCGCCGGCCGCAATCTCTGCCCTCCTCTCCGGTCTGGTCATCAAGATGGGTGTCGTTGTGTTGATTCGGTTGGCCGCCATCTTTCCGCTCGGACTCGTGCTTCAGATCCTTGGTGCAATCACGGGGATCGGTGGCGCGATCTATGCGATGTCGAGTCGAGATCTCAAGCAGATGCTTGCGTTTCACACCCTGTCACAGATCGGCTACCTGCTGATCGGCATGAGCGCGGCAACGCACGACGCGGCGAACGGTGTCCTTGCGTATGCACTTGCCCATGGGTCATTCAAGGCGCTCCTCTTTCTCGCTGCAGGGACAGTCCACGACACCACTGGGTCGACAGATATCGACCACATGATTCATGCTCGGCATCAGATCCCCCTGCGGACCCGAGCAGCTCTTCTGCTGGGAACTCTGGCGATCATGGGGCTTCCACCGTTCGACGGATACATTGCGAAGGCACCGCTGTTGGCTGCAGCACATGGATGGGCGAATCAGATCATTCTTCTTCTCTTCGGCATTGGCACCGCAGCGTCGTTCTGGAAACTCCTCCCACTGTTCAGAGGGCCGTACCGGCGCGTTGGAGAAGACTCGGCGTGGCAATCCTACGTCATCCTGGCCCTTCCGATCGTGTTGTTCTTGCCGATCGAGCGAGCGCTGTTCGGCACCGCGTTTTCTCTTCCAGTCATGAATGGGTTCATTGCCGTTGAGTCCCTAGGTGTGGTGGGCATCGGATGGCTCGTGTATCGGATTCATCGCCGGATCCAAGCCCGTCCGCCGATGAGCTTGTTCCGCCTCGAGACCGCAACGGTGGCCATTCTCGTAGGGTTCGCCGCCATCTACGCACTCCTCAAGTTTGCGTGAGCCATGCGCATCGGGTCGTTATTGGATACCGTAGAGCGCATGAACAACCGATTCCTCAATGCCTATGATGCGTACTTGATCGATATCGACGGCGTCCTCGTTCGTGAACACGAGCCGATCCCTGGATCGTCCACGGCGCTTCAACGACTCACTGAGAGCGGCCGCGTGGTGTTGCTGACGAACAACTCCACCCGCTCCCGGAAGCAACACGCGGCGCGCCTTGCGGACGCTGGGCTCCACATACAAGCGGAATGCATCCTGCCGACTTCCTACCTCGCAGCGCAATATCTGCTCGCTCGTCTCGGCCCTGTGCCCACGTGGGTGCTCGGCGAGAAAGGACTACGAGAGGAAATCGCCGACGCCGGGCATCGCCTAGCCGACCGGCCAGAAGAAGCAAAGGCGCTTGTTGTCGGCATGGACCGCCAGTTCGACTATGCCCGTCTTACCGCCGCGTATCGTGCGATCGCAGGAGGAGCGAAGTTCATCGCGACCAACGAAGATGCGACGTATCCAGTTCCTGAGGGCTTCCATCCCGGCGCAGGAGCGATGGTTGGAGCACTTCGAGGAATGGGGTTCGCACCCGATGTTGTGATCGGAAAGCCATCTCCTATCCCGTATCGGGCTGCGCTTGCGAAGCTCGGCATCGAGCCAAGCCGTGCCGTGATGATCGGCGATCGGCTGGAGACCGACATCCTCGGCGCCCAAGACAACGGAATCGCTACCGCGCTTGTGCTGTCAGGGGTTTCCGCCTCCAAGGATGTCGAATCTCTCGGGATGCGTCCAACATGGATTGCAGTGAATCTCGCAGCCCTCGTGCGTGGGGAAGGTATCGGCCCGGCGATTCCATAGCAGGATCCGGACGAAGCTTGGACAGATTCTCATGACTTCAGTACGATCACTGCAAGTGGGGTGAACTGATGGCTGATACCGTTCTTCTGCAAGTCATCGATCTCGTGAAACACTATGGCGATGTTCGTGCCGTTGATGGCATCTCCTTTGAGGTCGATACGGCATCGGTCTTCACGCTGCTCGGCCCAAACGGCGCAGGGAAGACGACGACCCTTGAGATTCTGGAGGGAATCCGGCACCCAGACTCGGGTGAGATTGTCGTGTTCGGCGATCGGATGAACCGGATCGGTCGCGCGGTGAAGCAGCGAATCGGTGTGTTGCTCCAGGACGGAGGATTCGAGCCCTACCTCAAGGTCCGTGAGATCCTTCGGCTGTTCGCTTCCTTCTTCGATCATCCACTTCCTGTTGACACGATCCTTTCTCTCGTTGCACTGGAAGACAAAGCCGGTGCGCTCGTCCGAACCCTTTCCGGAGGCCAGAAACAGCGCCTTGCCGTAGGCACAGCCCTGATCAATGATCCGGCTCTGATCTTCTTGGATGAGCCCACCACCGGGCTGGATCCCCAGGCTCGCAGGAACATGTGGTCCATCGTCACCGACCTGAAGGAGACCGGCAAGACCATCGTGTTGACAACGCACTACATGGAGGAAGCGGAAGCGCTGTCGGACTTCGTGTGCATCATGGATCATGGAACGACGATCGCCCAAGGCACACCGGAGCAGCTTACCCAGGCGTTCGGTGAGGAAACGATGATCGAGTTCCGCGGCGACGAGCTATCAGAAGACGCGATCGAACCGCTACGCGCTTGGTCCGATGGTGTGCGCGTGGACGGTGCCACGATCACGCTGAGCATCTCCAACCTGCCGGCGGCGATGGAATCGTTGCTGGCTTGGTCGCGAGAGCGAGCCGTCCCGCTGGACGATCTGACGGTACGTCAACCGAACCTCGAAGATGTGTTCCTCTCGCTGACCGGCCGGAGGCTTCGCGAGTGAAGGACGTGCTGTCTCTCGCCCTTGTCCATCTTGCGACGGCAGTCCGGGAACGCATCACGCTGTTCTGGTTTCTCATCTTCCCGGTGTTCATGCTGGTGATCCTGAGCCTTATCTTCGGGCAGATCGGCCAGGAAGGGGAGATCAGCTTCGATATCACGCTGATCAACCGCGACGAGACTGGCGGCTTCTCTGACATGATCGTGACGCTGTTCGAGAAGTTGGCAGAGCCACAGGCCAATGGACAAGAACCGCTATTCTCGCTGTACGTACCGAATGCCGGAGAGGACACCGATACGTTTCTCATCCAAGAGAAGGCTGCCCTCCGTCGCGGCAAACGCGCTGCGGTTGTCGTTGTTCCATCGGGATTCGGAGAGACCCTCGCCGGAGGAATGGCGACAGGTAGACAAGATACGGCATCGGCAACGATCACGATCTACATGAGTCACACGAGCGTTGCTTCCGAGATGGCTACAGAGATTATCGAGCAGATGCTCGCCGAGGTGGACCGCGAACTCCTCATTGAGGCGGGTGCGTTCGATCCAGCTGACGAAATCGCCGCCCAGACGATCTGGTTGGGGAAACAGGGAGAGGAGACACGCTACGTCGACTTCCTGTTGCCGGGGATCATCTTGATGGGGTTTTTCACCAATGGGCTTTTCGGCGTCCCGGGAGCGATCCTGTTCAACCGAGATCAGAGGATTCTTCGCCGCTACTGGGTCACACCGCTGTCCGTCCCTCGTTTCCTAGCAGGTTTCGCCTTGGGGCACCTTGCGCTCTGTGCCGTTCAGTTCGCGATCCTCTTCAGTCTTGGCCGATATGGGTTCGGCGCCACGGTCAGCTTCCTTCGGCCGGCCGCGTGGCTTACGCTGATCCTCTCCGCCGTGACGTTCATGGCGTTCGGTTTCCTGATTGCATCGCTGGCGCGAACAGCGAATGCGGGAATGGCTGTCGCGAACATCCTCAATATGCCGATGATGTTCCTCAGCGGACTATTCTTTCCCATCGCCGGGCTACCACCGTTCCTAATGGCCATTGTCTATGCCAATCCGGTCAGTTATCTCGCAAACGGCCTTCGTGTTAGCCTTGGAGTCGAGAGCAGCACCATGCGGCCGGTATTGGCTATTGCCGTGCCCTTGGCGTGGATCGCCGTTTCTGTCCTTGTCGCAGCTCGGAGACTGAGATGGGATGTGGAACGATGAGTGCATTCCGATCGCTGCTGGTCGCCGAAGCTAGGATCCTGTCGAGAGATCGGATGGCGTTGTTCTTCACGCTTGCGTTTCCACTGATCTTCATCCTGATCTTTGGCTTCCTCGTCGGCGATTTCGGAGCTGTGTCGCAATCGCGGATCGGACTACATGTCGCATCCGGGGTCGATCGCAGCGTGCTGGATGCATCCATTGCCTCTGCAGGGTCGATCGTTGTCGAGTCGTTCGAGTCGCTTGACGCGATGGAAAACGCGGTTACAGATCGACAAGTCGACTTCGCTCTTGGCTGGAACGGGAGTACGCTGTCCTTTCACTATGACGCGAATCGCGTGCAGGAGAACTACGCGTTCCAGCAGCTTGCCGCGGGGATTGCCTCCGACTTCAATCTTCGCCGTCAACAGGCAACCCCTGCGATGTCGGTGGAGCCAATTGACATCGGCGACGTTGCGCCGACGGGCTGGTTCAATATCGTCTTGCCCGGCATCCTTGCGTTCTCGGTACTCTCGTCTGGACTGTTCGCCGTCTCGGGCCATCTCACCGCGATGAAGGCCCGGAAGGTCCTCGATCGGATGGTCGTCACCCCGATGCCGCCGGTTGCTCTTCTTGCGGCCATCGTCGTTGTGCGCCTTGCACTTGGGTACGTCTCAACACTCGTCACGCTTCTTGTAGGCGTATGGGCCTTCGGACTCCAGTACAACGTCAGCTGGTTGCGGTTCACGGTATTCATCGGTTGCTCCACTGTCGGTACAATGGGAATCGGAACGATCATCGCACTGGTGGTCCGCCAGCCATCCAGCGCAAGCAGCATCGCCAACGCCCTTGCGATGGTCATGCTCTTCCTCGCGGGGATCTACTTCCCGATTGAATTCATGCCGGGGTTCCTACGTGCGATCGGCAACGCGCTTCCACTTACCCATATGGCGAAAGCCATGCGCTACGCCACCGGCGTGATCGATATGGCGGAGACTGAATTCTGGGCGATCACACTTGCGTTCCTTGCGATCGCGGTCGTCTTGTTCCCCGTACTTGCTCGCTATGTTGTCCGGCCGCTGCGCCGGTAGCTGCTACCCGATCCCAAACAACTCGAACAGGCCAAGACTCACCGGAAGGACAACCAATCCCGCAATCAGCACGCCAACGCATATCCACGGAAGCGCCTTTTTCATTGGGACTCCAAACAGCCTTGCGGCGATCGCTCCGGTCCACGCTCCCGTTCCGGGAAGCGGGATCGCGACAAGGAGCACCAGGGCGATGGGGCCAACCCGCTCGATGGCGCGGCCCTTCCTGCGCGTTCGCTCGAATACCCACTCCAGGACAACGCGCGAAGGGCGCCATCGAAGCAGCATCGCCTCACCCACTCGCAGGCCGACAAACACAAGCGGAACGACGAGCAGATTGCCCAGTACGGCAAGCAGGTACGCTACGACAGGCGGATACCCCAGCGAGACGGCAAGGGGGATCCCTCCACGCAATTCGGCGATCGGCGCCGCCGAGAGCCCGATGATCAGAAACGCCGAGCCGATATCCATGAGCTGTAGTCTACCGTTGTCCGCGGCCATGTGGTAATCACAAGCGAGGGCTCCTGTCCCAGGACATGTGGGCCATCGCGGGCAGTTCATGTCACACATGCATGGTAGCCGCGAGGGACGTCTCATATAATCGGCCCAAAGGAGGTGGCGAGCCGTGAGACTGTACAACACCTTGACGCGTCAAGCCGAGTCGTTCGAGCCGCAGCATGATCAAACCGTGGGGTTGTACGTCTGTGGACCCACGGTGTATGACCACATCCATATCGGCAACGTCCGACCGATCCTCGTTTTCGATACGCTGCGTCGCTATCTGGAGCAGTTCAAGGACTGGCGTGTCGTCCACGTGCAAAATGTCACCGATATCGACGATCGGCTGATCGATCGGTCGATCGAAACCGGGGAGCCGGTGGACGCTATTGCCAAGACCTACACAGATGCGTATTTCACGCTACTGGATCGTTTGCACGTTCTTCCACCGACGCACAGCCCACTTGCTACGGACCATATCCAGGAGATGATCGACCTCGTATCGGATCTGATGGACAAAGGGTATGCGTACGAGAAGGACGGCGACGTCTATTTCCGCGTTGCGGCGTTCCACGGGTATGGGAAACTCTCGGGACGTCGACTGGACGACCAAGAGGTAGGCGCGCGGATCGAGGCCTCGGACAAGAAGGAGAATCCGCTGGACTTCACCTTGTGGAAGGCGGCGAAGCCGGGCGAACCGACTTGGCCCACTCCGTGGGGTGGAGGACGGCCCGGCTGGCACACCGAGTGCGTGGTGATGTCGCAGAAGTACCTTGGAGACAACCTCGACATCCATGCGGGTGGAAACGACCTCATCTTTCCTCACCACGAGAACGAGATCGCGCAAGCCGAAGCGTCTACCGGTCGACCGTTTTTCCGCTTCTGGCTCCACAATGGCATGCTCGCGTTTCAGAACGACAAGATGTCGAAGTCGATCGGGAATGTGGCACAAGCCTACAAGGTCCTCGATGAGTTCGATGCGGAAACCGTGCACTACTTCTTCCTATCGCGCCACTACCGCAAACCGATGGACTACTCCGTTGAAGGACTCGAAGCGGCACGCACCGCGCTTGCACGTCTCCAGACTCTTGTTCGCGATGTCGAAGCAGAGTTCCGCGGCATCGATTCCAGCCCGGGCCCCGGAGGCAAGGCATTCGTGGAGTCACTCAACGGCTATCGCCAACGCTACATCGAGGCGATGGACGACGACCTGAATACGGTCGACGCAATCGGGATCCTGCAGGAGATCGTTGCCGCATCGAATCGGTACCGCAACGATGTTCCCGCCCTGGATCGCCCTGCTCTCCTGTCCGCGGCAGCGTTGATCCGGGAACTCTCGGCTCCGTTGGGCCTGTTCCCAGACGCCATCGATGCCGATCATTCGATCGATGCCGACCTGATTGACCTACTCATCGAACTTCGGGCTGAGCTTCGCGCAAAGAAAGAATTCGAGCTCTCCGACCGCATTCGAGACCGCCTCGATGCATTGGGAATCGCTCTGAAAGACGGTCCATCGGGAACGATCTGGACAGCGACCTAGCTGCTGTGCTTCTCTACTTCATCGCGTAGCAGAAGTTCCAAGATCGCCCGAACGCCTTTGAGATCTTCGGCTGCATGATACGCCACGTCTGAGGGGATATGTTCGAGCATCCATGAAGGCGTCCCGATGAGGATAGTCCGATCAATCCCGGCTCGGTGTGCCGCAAGCAGGTCAAGGTGCGCATCGCCGATTGCAACGGTCTCGCGAGCCTCGACGTTAAACTGCTCCATCGCATGGAGAAACGCCGTGGGCTCCGGCTTGGTCGGAACCTCATCACGGGTGAGCACGAGATCGAACGAAAGACCGCAACGCCGCAGCACAATATCGACGCTTCGGCGTGTGTTGTTCGTGACCAGAGCACACCGGACTCTGTGCTTCTTGAGCAGCTCCAGCAGCTCGGGCGTGCCAGAGATGAGTTCTCCGTTTTCCGCGCCCGCCTTCTCCGCTGCATGCAGCAACTCGAGGCCATGCGCACGAACGTCCTCATCTGCTGCTTCGAGCTGAGCAAGGATCGCTCGGCCGTCCAACGGGACACAGATCTTCTTCCGAAGGTCGAGCCAGTCGATCTTCGAGTCGAAGATCGTCCCGTCCATATCGAGTAGCGCCGCTCTGATTTTCATCCCACAACAAGTGTATCCGGCCGGATTCTAAAGATCCGGTCGGATACACCGTTTTCCTCCGCCGTCAACTGGCTATGGAAGATCGCAGACGTGGATGCTCACAACATCGGAATACTGAACCCCGCTTGCGTCCGTCACGACCAGTGTGATCCAAACGTCTTCGCCGCTGGCGAACTGCGTCGATGGCGCGAAGAACAACGGATCGCTTGCTCCCGGGTCGAGGAACCATCCCTTGCTGGCACTCCATTCGAAGCAGACCTGATCGCAAATCGGATGCGACACGGTCGAATGAAATTGGACAAACGAGCACTCGTTGACGCATGGCGGCATGTTGCGGTTGATCCCGGGCTTCACCATACGGCACGGATCGGCGCAAAGGTCGGTGCAGCGCCGCGACAACGGCACACAGGTCGTCGGACGACACGCCATGCTCGGAGACCCGCATCCCCCAACTAGGGGAACCTCTGAATACGCCGGAACCGTGATCGGAGGCGTCGCCGTCTCCCGCCGCGATGGGCGGCATGTACATGGAACCTTTGCACACGGTGCGCTCGGATACCCACAACCACCGACCAGTGCTGGGGCCGGTGCTGTAGCCCCCCCCACCGCGCCGCACGTCGAGCACGATCCTGAAGTCGGCGGCCGTGTCGTCGTAGTGACCGTATGCCACGCCGGTGTCGACACGACGGATGGCGTCGCCGGTTCCTGCACAGAAACCGGATGCCAGTAGCTGGACGTCTCCCCGGCCGGAGCGGCGTCCAGCACTGCTAGATCAGAACCCGTCTGCTGATCCTCTACCGGTGCCAGAAGAAGCAGAAACGCGAGAGCAACTGCCCCTGCTGCCATCAGCCAGATTCCCCATGAGCTATTCATCTCAATGAAACCTCCCGTTCAGACTCTCCCCTTCCTGGACATAAGACGTTCTCCCACGCGGCAGACCGACCCACTTCACTCAGTATAGCGACCGGATCCGGATCCACGCGTTACGCAGATCACATACCGATGCATGTGCCGTCCGGTCGGCAATCCCCCTTGCCCCGGCTCGATCTGTCCTCTATCCTTCACCATCATTGCGCATTGGAGGCCGCGTCGCCGTACGGCACACCATGACGGATCCCACAGCACATCGAGATCACACCCGAGATCTGGTCGGCTATGTTCCTCGTGAAGCTGCAACACGCGAGACGTACGCAGCGCTTGGATTCCGTTGCGGTTTGGAGATCCACCAGCAGCTCAGGACGGCGCGGAAGTTGTTCTGCCGCTGTCCGGCCGGCATCTACCAATCCGGGGACGACTTCGATGCGCAGCTGCTTCGCCACATGCGCCCGACACTCAGTGAGTTGGGCGAGTATGATGGCACGGCGTTGATGGAGTTCAAGACACGCAAGGACATCATCTACCGTATCAAGCGAGAGACAGCCTGCACGTACGACATCGACGATACGCCTCCGTTTCCACTGAACCGAGAGGCACTGGACATCGCGATGCAGATCGGGCTGCTGCTTGGCACCAGCATCGTGGGCGAGCTGCACATCACGCGCAAGCAGTACCTAGATGGCAGCATTCCTACCGGGTTTCAGCGAACCGCGATCGTCGGGATCGATGGCAGCATTCCCCTTCGGTCGAAGCAGATCGGGATCCGGCAACTGAGCATCGAGGAAGACTCGTGCCGCGAAGTGTCGGATACGGGACACACAAGGGTCTACACGACCGACCGGTTGGGAATGCCCCTGGTTGAGACGGTGACCGAACCTGAGCTCCTTACGCCGGATGAGGCAGTCGAAGCAGCCAACTACCTTCGGTACCTTGCGCGCAGTACGGGATCGGTTCACACGGGAATCGGCGCGGCGAGAGAAGACGTCAACGTCAGCATCACCGGCGGAACGCGCATCGAGATCAAGGGGGTGCAGCACATTCGAGCGATCCCCGAACTCACACACAATGAGGCGTTCCGGCAGCGCGCGCTGCTCCTGATCCGAGATGAGCTGACTTCTCGGGTGAGTGATCCAACGGATTGGACCCTGCAGACCTTACCAATCGATCCGTCTGATGCACCTCAGCTGGTAGACACGTTTGGGCTCAAGGCGGATGACGCGATCACGGCGGTTCGCCTTCGGGCGTTTGCCGGCCTGCTCTCCTTCTTCACATCGCCCGGGAGGAGTTTCGCGGACGAGCTGTCCGATCGGCTGAAGGTCATTGCGTGCATCGACAAGCCAAACATGACGGATTCCGAGTCGGCGGTTCCGGGAACCCTCGCAGTCGATTGGGCGCCGCTGCGCGAGCAACTTGGGGCTGGCGAAGCGGATGCTCTAATCGTGTTGTGGGGGTCCAAAGCCGACATGCCCACGGCGATCGAAACGATTGAGGAGCGGTGTCGGTGGGCGTTCGAGGGCGTTCCCAACGAGACCCGCAAGGCGCTTCCAGATGGCACCACCGTGTTCGAGCGTGTCCTTCCGGGACCCGACCGGATGTACCCTGACACCGACTCAGCTCCGATTCCGATCGACGAATCGATGGTCGATGCAGCGCGCCGTGCACTTCCTGAACTCTCGATTGCCGAGCAGACCACACAGCTCGATCGGTGGGGCGTGCCCGTGGACGCGCATCCGTTCATCCTCCGGCGAAACCTGTTCGCGCTGACGCGACAGCTCCACGAGGAGGTCGGTCTCTCACCGAAGCTTGCCGGGACGCTCGTAGGGCATGTCCTACGGCATGCAAGCCGCCGGTACCGACTGGACAGGGAGCGGATCGTTGGCGTCGCACATGCTGCATTGGCGCAAGGTCTCACACCCGACAGCCTGAATATCCTTCTGCCCGCCGCACTGGAACGGCCCACACTCGAGCTTCAGGAGCTGCTCAACCATGTCGGATACCAACCTTGTTCGAGAGATGTCATTGTGGCGGCGATCGAACCGCTCCTCGGAGAGCTGGCGGGGTACAGTCTGTCGACTGAGGATGCGCTCAACTGGCTGATGGGGCGCCTTCGCCCGATCGCAGTGGGCAACATCCCGCTACACGACCTCGCATCGCTTCTGAAGGAGACCTTGCAGTGAGCGACACACAGAAAGGCTACAAGGGCGAAGCCCTGCAGGTCCTAGAGCAGTATGGGATCGCGGTGTGGAATGATGTAGACATCGAGTCTACCCGCGGTCGGTTCCGTGGGATCGTCCTTCCGCGGTCGGAGTTCGACGATTCTCGTCATCTCGTCCTCAAGCTCGAAACCGGATACAACGTTGGCGTCGACGTGCGAACGATTCAGAACGCCACCATCCTCGGATCGAAAGAGGCGCACTACAAGATCCCGGAGAAGGCGTTCCCAACCTCGCCGGACAAGGCGAACATCAAGCTGCTCGGCACCGGCGGAACCATCGCGTCGCGTCTCGATTATCGCACCGGCGCCGTGATCCCCGCGTTCTCGCCGGGCGAGCTGTACGGCGCGGTTCCTGAGCTAGCGGACATCTGTAATCTATCCACCGAGAAACTGTTCGGCGTGTTCTCGGAGAACATGGGACCGAACGAATACAAGGCCCTAGCCATCGCAATCGGCAAGGAGATCGAAAATGGCATCGAAGGGATTGTCGTCGGGCACGGCACCGATACGATGCATCACACCGCAAGCATTCTCGCATTCATGGTTCAGGATCCCCCGATACCGATCGTTCTTGTGGGATCGCAACGATCTTCAGATCGCCCATCATCCGACGCTGCGCTCAACCTGATTCATGCGACAACGGCAGCGGCCACCTCGGACATCGCCGAGGTAATGGTCTGCATGTTCGGGCCGACGTCGGATGAGTATGGCCTTCTTCATCGTGGCACGCGGGTCCGCAAGATGCACTCCTCTTATCGGTCGACGTTCCGAACGATTGGCGATATCCCGCTGGCAACCGTCACCCGTGACGGCGTAAACCCACTTCGTCAAGACTACAACCGAAGGCGGGACGACCGTTCTGTCAGGGTTCTTCCGACGTTCGAGGAGCGCGTGACGCTTCTCTATTACTACCCCAACATGCATCCGGACATCATCGATGCGTTGGTTGAGAAGGGATACAAAGGCATCGTCATCGCGGGCACCGGGCTCGGACATGTCAACAAGCCGGTCTACCCGGCCATCGAGCGCGCTACTGCTGCGGGCGTCGCGATCTATATGACGGTCCAGACGCTATGGGGCTACGTGCACATGTTCGTCTACGACACCGGGCGCGATCTGATGGCCAAGGGGATCATCCCGGCTGAGAACATGCTCCCGGAGGTCGCCTACGTGAAGCTTGCCTGGGCGCTCGGTCAGACGGAGGATCTCGCCGAGGTCCGCCGGCTGATGCTCACATCCATCTGCGGCGAAATCACCGAGCGAGAACCTCACGACGGATACTTGATCTTCCAAGGCGGCATGCCGGAGATCGAAGCGTTCATGAAGAAGGTCCGTAAATAGGCAGTCCGACAACTCGGGATTCGGATGATGGGTGACGTCCTTCGTAGGGGCCATTCACGAACGGGACTATTCTGTCTCAAGATCGCGGTTTGGGTGTCGCGTCATCTGCCTGGTCTCCACAACGTTCTCATTCAGTTGCGCGCTGCCCCCATCCGCCTGAATGCACGGTCGATCCGACGGAGAGCGTCAACCTCAGCCTTTCCGCCAAGTTTGGCTTTACGGACCGCTCGTCCGAGCAGATCGATCGTCTGGTCGTACAGCGGACGATCGACCGGATACGGGATTCCGTCCTTGCCGCCGTGCGCGAAGCTAAATCGTGCCGGATCCTCGTAGCTTGGGCTATCTCCGTGAACGAGTTCGGCAATCAACGAAAGCGCACGAAGCGTCTTTGCCCCGATTCCGGGAAGACAGAGTAGGTCTTTGAAGCTCTCCGGTTGCGCTTCGTAGGATTTGAGGAAGATCCGTTCCAGCCGCGCTGGCGCGATGTCCGCAAGAACGATCTCATGACGGCGCGGAAGCACCAGAGATTTCAGTCGCGCCAGCTCGCGGCTCAGCTTGTCCGGCGGACGACACGACAGTCGCGCTGTCGTTTGACGTGTTGCGGTGCTTGCCGCTGCAACAAGGTTCAACGTCTCGGCTCGACGATCACAACACACAGCGGCGTGCGGGTCACACACGAAATCGGTCACCACATCCGAGAGCCAGTGATATCGGCGCGCCATCCCGTTCGTCTCGTTCATGCCCTGCTGGACAACCGCCCACCCGCCTGCGCGGTCGAACAGGAACACATGGTGATAGATCTGATACCCATCTTGAACGGCGCCGCTATCCACCTTGGCGGATGTACGACTCGCCTCGACCAGTCGATCGGCATCGAGCCCTGTTCGCTCGCCCCATGCAACGATCTCGCTTGGCGTCTTTCGAGACGCTGCACCCTTTCCACCCGCGACGAACAGGCCAAACTCCTCTTCGCGCCCCTTGATTCCCTGCTTGATCGCTCCACAGGTTGTCGTCGTCAAACCGCTGGAATGCCAGTCGAATCCGAGGACGCATCCGAACGCCTGAAACCAGAACGGATCACTGATGCGAGCGAGAAACTCATGCGTCCCGTATTCGAGAATCACCAGCTCGGACACAGCCCGTGCAAGTTGAGTCATGCGGCTGAAGAGCCACCTCGGTGCGCGGCCGCGATGCAATGGCAGATCGGCGGTTCCCTGCTTCATAGACTGACTGTACTCGATCCTCGATCGTTTCGTCCGCAATGCCGACGCTTGCGCAACCTGAAGATGCCATTCGCTGCGGATCCGTGAACGCTACGTCGCCCGCGAGAAAGAAACTATCGGCCTTGTCTATCGGGTCGATCATCCCGCGGCCACAGGGTTTCCCGTTCGCCGCCCGAGGCGGCTTCATCATCGGGAGCGTGAACGCTTCCCTCGATACACCGACGCCCCGCTACGCCCACGCGGCACGTGCGAAGCTCAGATAAGCCCTCGTCGACCGCGCAGCAGCGCGTTCGTTCAGCTTCGTGGCGGAATGATCCTGTCAATGACGCCGTATTCGAGCGCTTCATCGGCAGGCATGAAGTAGTCTCGATCTGTATCTTTGGCGACGCGCTTCTTGGTCTTCCCGGTGTGCTTGGCGAGGATATCGATCAGCAGGTCGCCGAGTCGAAGCAGTTCGTCGGTTTGGATTTTCACATCGGCGGCATGCCCCTGCGTTCCGCCAAATGCCTGATGTAGCAGGATCCTCGAGTTCGGGAGCGCTCCCCGTTTCCCCTGTGTCCCGGCCGAAAGGAGCACTGCCGCCATGCTTGCCGCCTGGCCAATGCAGATCGTTTCGACATCGCATTTGACGAACTGCAGTGTGTCGTAGATCGCAAGCCCCGCGGTGACCGAGCCACCGGGGGAGTTGATGTAGAGCCGGATATCCTTGCTCGGATCCTTTGCAGCCAGGAACAGTATCTGTGCAATCACAACGTTCGCGACGTCATCGTCGATCGCATCTCGAAGGAAGATGATCCGATCCTCCAGTAGCCTAGAGTAAATATCGTAGGATCGTTCGGCGTGTCCCGTATGATCGATGACAAACGGTATCTGGGCCGTCATGACTCCTGTTCCTCCTTAACCGTTGCTGCCGCGCGCACCGCCTCGAACACGCGCTCGTTCACCTTGCTCGCTCGGTACCCATCCCAGCGGTCGTTCGCCTTCAACTGCGCGACGAATCGAATCGGGTCGACACCACGTTCCTCCGCCTCGGTCTTCGCAATCTCTCCCAATGCGTCGTCATCGATCGCGATCTCCAGATCGGTTCCCAGCTGTCGCAGGATGAGCTCCCGCCGCACGCGACCCGCGATGGATTCGCGTAGCTCCTCTGTGAACGTTTCTTCGTTCTGTTCGCGGCGCTCGAGATACTCGTCGAATGTCGAAGACGCATCGGGCGCTTCGAACGATTCCTTCATTCGACCGATCTCCTCTTCTACCAATTCATCAAGAAACGCATCCGGAAGCGGGATCTCTACCTTATCCACCAGGGCAGAGAGCAACAGCTGGTGGGTCAACTCCGTGTGATGCATCCGCCGCTGCTCGGTGAGCTTCGTTTCGATGTCCGTCTTGAGGGCTGCGAGATCATCGAATCCGGCATCTTTCGCCAATTCGTCATCGATCGCTGGCAGCACGATCTCCTGGAGTCCAACGACGGACAGCGTTGTCTGAAGTGGTTTCCCGTCTGGAAGCTCGGTGTCGATCTTGACCTCTGCACCAACCTCAGCACCGATCAGATGTTGCGTCACCGGGTTCTCTTCGTCGGCCCGTGTATCCCACTCCTGCTCGCCTTCCTTGACGCGAACGATGTCGCCGTCGGCAACCGTGTGCCCTTCCTTCTCTCCCAGAGTCGAGAAATGCGTCTGAACATCCGTGAGCGCCTGCTCGACATCCTCCTCGGAGACAACCTGCGCCGCAGGCACAGCGATCTCCAGCTCGTCAAGTTTCGGAAGCACAACGTCCGGAAGGATTGCAAACGTCACGTTGAAGACGAACGGCTCGGACTCTGCATGAGATACCTCTTCCACCGATGGTGTGGACACCGGCCGAAGATCCAGCTCGGCCAATGCCGCGGGGACGTACTGTCGCTGCAGATCTTCCTTCGCCTCGGCGATGAAGATCTCTTGACCAAACCGAGACTCAAGCAGATGTCGAGGCACGTGTCCCTTGCGGAATCCCGGGATGCGGACCTCTTGGGCGTACCGTCGATAGACTGAATCGACGCCACGCTTCACGTCTTCGGGCGTGATGGTGACCTGCACGGTCGCTTCGGTATCGGTTCGTTGCGTAATTTCATACTGTGTTTTGTCGCTCATTCCTACGTGATCTCCGAATCGTTCAGTGGATGCGCGGATTATACGCCGCTTCTCAGAAGGGAACAAGAAAACGCCCTCGTCTACGCGTTTACGTGAAAATCGCCACCAACCATCGCGTTCCCAACAGCACTCGCCACAGGCCGCTCACACCGTTGAAGATCAGATTGAGGCCGCCAAGGTAGAACAAGGCCACGATGATGAAGAAGCCGTACCGCTCGATGGACACGAGGAAGCGCCTTGCATCGGCAGGCAGGAAGTACATCAGAATTCGCGAGCCATCCAGTGGAGGAACCGGGACCAGGTTGAACAGCGCAAGGAAGAGGTTGTAGAGCACGAACGCGCTCAACAAGTAGAACAGCCAATCAACGAGATTGGCTGCGAAGCTTGCGTTTCCCATCAGGATCTCTGCCGGGACCATCAGCAGCAACAGCCGGCCCACTGCAGCGGTTACGAGTGCAAGCGCGATGTTCGTCCCGGGGCCGGCAAGCGCCACATACAACATCCCACGCAAAGGATTGCGGAAGTAACTTGGGTTGACGGGAACCGGCTTTGCCCATCCGAACAGAAGAAGGTTCCAACCGAACAGAAATCGGAACAGTGCGATCGTCAACGGGATCAGGACCGTTCCGATCGGATCGACATGCGCCAGCGGATTGAGGGTGAGCCGTCCACGGCTCTTGGCCGTTGGGTCTCCGAGACGCAACGCCATGTAGCCGTGTGCAATCTCGTGAAGCACGATCGCCATGAACACCGCGACCAACGACAAGATCACTTCAATGATCAGCTCGAAGTCCATTCCCCTCTCCTCTATGGTTCAACCGTCAGTGTATCGCTTCGGAGGACGTTTACCAGGCCAGGAGCAGCACCCTTGGGCTTGCGTACGTGCTTCACCTCCGTCTGAAGCACCTCCACCTTCCGCTCGCCACGCAGCTTGGAGTGTCTCGCAGCCAGGCGCGCAGCACGTCGAACGATCGCATCGGGAACGTCTTCTCTTCCATGCCTCTTGATGATGACATGAGATCCTGCAACGCCTTTCGCATGGAACCATAGATCGTTTGGGGATGCACTGCGCAGCAACCGGTCGTTCTCCTTCGCGCTCTTTCCAACCAAGATCGTGTAGCCATCCATCGTAAGTCTGCGGTCCAATCGGGATCGGTTCTGGTAAGACACCTTCGACCTAGCTTTCGGTAGCAGGGCCGATGCCTCTCCACTGATCTCAAGGCCAGCCTCAACCGCATCCACAGCCTGCTCGAGAAGCTCCATCTCCTGAGCCAGCTGCCCGATTCGACGAATTACCACCGCCCGCCCGCGGCGAAGCCGCTTGGCTCGTCGATAGAGACGTTGTGCATTCTCGATTGCGGTGAGGCGAGGATCCATCCCGATGCTCTTCACCAACCCAGTCATCGGATCCGCGGCCTCGATCTGCTCTGCCCGACGAGGGATCCTGGTGTGATGGATCATCAGCAAGTCCGCATCCGATTGCAGCCGCTCCGCATCATCACCTTCTGCCAACCTCTCTCGAAGCCTCTCCAGGGTTCGTTTACGGCGGGAGATCTCACGCAAGAGGTCGCTTCGAACCCCACGATCCTCCGCCCGATCGCAATCGTCTTCGCCTTGTGCCGCAAACGCCACATCCAGTGCTTCCCAGAATGTACGGCTCTCCGCGGCCGGAGGAGGGAGCGGATAGAACGTTGCCCGACCCTCCAGCGCAACCCGTGGCGATGGATGTTCGACACACGAGAGCATGGTCCGAAGAGCCCCATGGATGACCTTCGCATCGGCACTGTCGGTGCCGTCACCGTCACCAGGACGGTTTCCCAAGAGATCGTTGGCCGTCGATTGTCCGATCCCATCAATCGCCTGCACGAGCGATCGGGCGCTGCATCCCGCGGCAAGGATGTCCCGGAGCTGCACTTCGGACAGCTTGGCGGGATCGATCTTCCCTTGCGGTTGGATGAGCACCGGTCCGCCTCCCGGTCGGTTGCGCTGATCCGGGAACGCAGTCCGCAAGACCTTCCCGTCTCCAACCAAGACGAGGTTCCCTCGAGATCCGGTCAGCTCGACGAGAAGCTGGTACGACTTCAGCGAACGCCCTTCCCGTCTTTCGATATCCAACGTGACCACGCGGTCCCACTCTCGCTGGCGGATCGCGCAGATCCGCGCACCACGAAGATGCCGACGCAGCAACATGATGAACGGATCCGGCCGCAATGGATTGGCAAGATCCAGTGCCGTTAGGTGGATCGCCGCTCGGCATGGATCGATGAGAATCCGCCGGGTTCCATGGCCAAGGACCTGGAGGATGTACGTTCGCTTCAATGGCTGATGGATCGTGCGGATTGTCGCACCTTCGGCCGCAAGCCGCAGTTCATGCACAGATGCTGCAATCGCTAAACCGTCCATCCTGCCCTCCGTTTGAAGCCCTGTTTGCGATCGGTATAATGCCGATTGTATCGCCAGCGTAGCTCAGTGGTAGAGCAATGGTTTCGTAAACCATCGGTCGGAGGTTCGACTCCTCTCGCTGGCTCAACCACGCCAATCTTCGGCGGACAGAGGTCTGCTTCGAACGGGCCAAACTCCCCGCATCCCACTTGTCATCTGCGGATACGATGAAGTCATCTACCAACTTCGTCGACGAAGAGGGGTGAGCGTTCGTGAATGAGCTAGGAAAAGTTGCGGTCATTGCTGCGATTATGGGGGCTTTGCTATTGTTTGGGATCCTGCTGAATCGACCCGAGCCTGCAGCGCCCGAGGTACAGGAACCAATGTCGGCAGAAGAGGTCGTCACCGAAGTCACGGTGCTGCCGCCAACGTCACTTGAGATGCTCGATCCGATCTACTCGGAGAAGGCTGTCTTCCAAGACAACACAATCCGAATTGCATTCAACATCTCGCACACCGAAGATGGCGTCGAAAGCCGTCTTCCGTTCTGGATTCACAATATCTCAGACGACGTGATCAGTATCTTGTGGGAACGCTGCTCGATGCAGCTTCCATGCGGAAACACGGTAAATGTCGTTCATGAAGAGGGGCTCACATACGGTGGATCGATCTCGATTGCCCCAGCCGGTGATCTGTTCGATGCGGTGATCCCGATCACGGAGATCGTCTGGGAAGAAGATCCGGTGGTGAGCACCGACGTGCTTGATCAGGCAACGTTCACGTTCGTTCTAGCGATTGATCGCGCGGTGCCGCAGGGCTCAATCGGTCAGTGTGTTAGCCCGTACGGCGAGTTGCCTCCAGGCTGCGAACCTGTGGTCATCGCTTCGAGTCACGAGCGCGAGGTGGTATTCTATACGTTCCGGTTCGTCATTCGTTAGGCCCATAGCAATAGGAATCACGTGACGGCGCCTGAGGCCCCACGGGTCTCAGGCGCTTCTTGTTTCCCCGCTATCGGAGTTGATTTGTAGATTCTGCTTGGTTTGCTGTAGGCTAAGACAGAACCGAGGGACCTCAAAGGACGCAGATAGGAGGTGAGACCAGTGGTCCGAAAGAGCGAAGTGACGACGTTGTCAATCTACATCCCAAAGAGCAAGCTGGACAGGAAGCCGATCGAGCGCTTGGAGCGGCTGGGCAAGAAAGTCGACCGTTCGATCAACTACCTCGTCGTCGAAGCGATCATTCAGTACCTCGATCGTGAGGAGAAGAAGCGATAGGGAAGCCTTCGGACTCTACTCCTGCACCAACGACCGCCTGTTGTGCCGAAGGTCGGGCTTAGGCAGCTAGAGGTCGTAGTACATGGTGAATTCGTGTGGATGAGGACGTACAGCAATGGCAGCCGCCTCATCGCGCTTGACTCGAATCCACTGCTCTAGCGTCTCGTTTGTGAACACGCCACCTTGGAGCAGGTACTCTTGGTCTTCTTCGAGAGCATCGAGCGACTGCTCGAGATTCCGAGGCGCCTGTCTCACGTGCTCTGTTCGTGCATCGGAGGAGCCAAGCCCCATACGCTCCGCGTTCATTCCTTGTTTGATCCCGTCCACACCAGCCATCAGGATCGCGGCAAACGCCATGTATGGGTTGCATGTGGCATCCATCGTCCGAAGCTCCATTCGGGTCATCTCGCCATGCGCGTACGCCGGAATCCGAACTGCCGCCGTGCGGTTCGACGTCGCAAACGTGAAACTCACCGGAGCCTCGTACCCAGGCACAAGCCGCCGATATGAGTTGGTCGACGGATTTGTGAGCGCCATCAGGCTCGGTCCATGCGTCAACAGCCCCCCGATGTAGCAGAGTGCCAGCTCCGACAAGCCATCTACGTGCGCATCGTAGAACAGGTTTGCTCCATCGCGGACGAGATACTGGTGCAAGTGCATCCCGTTGCCTGCCTGTCCGTGCATCGGCTTGGGCAGGAACGTTGCGGTCATCCCTTGTTCGGTGCAGACGCTCTGCACGAGAGACTTCACGATCAACACGGTGTCAGCCATCTCCACAAGTCCATCGAACCCCAACTCGATCTCCTGCTGGCCGAACGGCCCCACTTCATGGTGGTGATACTTCAGCTGGATGCCTGCTGCCTCGATCTGCCGCACCATCTCGCAGCGGAGGCAGAACAGCCGATCCTGCGAAACCGGTGCGTGATAGGCAGAGCGATCCGCGTTGTCTTGATCGGTCATCGAAGCGTGGTCGCACCCAGTCGCAGGATGGATTTCGATCAGGCTGTGTCCGGCCGTGCTCCCGAATCGAACATCATCGAACACATAGAACTCGAACTCCGGACTCACGCGCGCGCCGTCCGCAATGCCGAGCTTCCTAACGTACTCGATTGCAGCAGCCGTGGCGCGGCGCGGGTCGGCAGACGATGGCTCCCCGGTCTCTGCATCACGGATCGTCGAGATCAATACAAGGATCCTCTCGCCATCCCGTTCCTCCACAAACGCGGTGGCTAGGTCTGGGACAAGGATCATGTCACTCCCGGTGGTTCGACGGTAGCCGTAGTTCGATCCGTCAAAACCGATCCCTTCTTCCATGATCGATTCACTGAACCGTGACGATGGGACCGTGATGTGGCGGAATCGGCCCACGAGATCCGTGGCTCGAAAGTCCACGGAGTCGATGGATTGCTCCTCGAGTTGCTGCTTCAACAACGCATACGTCTGCACTTGGCTCACTCCAATCCGCGAAAAACGGGGGCCAAAGCTTACCGCAGCTTGGCCCCCACCTCAATCCCCTTCTCGTCTCGACCGCTAGGAGTGCAAATTCGGTGCAGCGACGAACGCTAGCCCTTTCTTGGTCAACTCGATGGCTGTGCGATTGAGAGCGTCATGCTTGTCGAGGTAGTTCCGCTCGAGTTTCGGCATGAGGCCAGCCTTTTCGATCTCCTCTTTCGGCAGGAAGTACTCAAGGATGTCCGACGGGTGTTCCCGTTGACTGTCAAGATCCGGCTGACCTCCTTCATGCTTCGCCGAGATGTTGGCAACGTGATCCGCGAGCTCAACCAGTTCGTCGGTGCGATCGTACGGCTGGATGACAATCGACTTGTACGTCTCGGTGATGTGGTGCTCAAACCGAACATTGTCCTCAAGATCGAGAGCACTTCGGATCGTCGCCCCCTTCTCGATCGTCGTGTTGTCGACAGAGTTGGACCAATTGAAGCCAATCAGAGATGTCGATCCATCCTCTCGCGAGAACAGCTTCGCACCGATCAGTGTCCACAATGCAGCGTAGGGATTGTCGTTGCCCATGTACACCGAGATCTTGAACTCGATGTCGACTCCAAGCTTGTGGAGGAAATAGGCCAGGAGGACCGTTCCCGGATTGATGTTGAGCACCTGTCGGATACCGTATTCAGTGTAGTACCCAAGAAACTCATCGACCCACTGGAGGGCATGCTCGTTGGGCTGCCCGATACCGCCGAAGTAACCGGTGATGGTTTCCGGCCCACCGAGATGGACGTTCGAGCCATCCGTCCCCTTTGTGTCCAAGGTTTCGACGTAGCTCGCACCGAGCACCTGCATCGCGGCAGCAACGGCAAGCGTATCGCCGTTGTCCGCCGTCTGCTCCGCCATGTTGCGCACTCGAATGTACCGCCCCGGCATCAGTTCGCCGTTCGCAATCGCCTGCTTCGCCTCGGCGATCAGCCACGGGAAGAACTGCACTGCACTGATCTCCAATGTCACGGCATGCGCATCATCGAATGTTGTCTGGCTGACACGGTCACCCAGCACCTTCCGGCGGAACGCATCGACCGACACAAACGCTCCTTCATCACGTTGAGCAATCAACCACCGGACATCCTCCAGATACGGAGATCCGATCGCTTCCAACCGTTGAAGCAGGGTCGGAAGCTGGCGCGCCTCCTCGGCTTTCCGGTTGATCTCCTCCGGTCCACCGTGTTTTTCCACAACCTCCAGGAACTCGTTGACTACGCTGGAGTTCGGATCCAACAGGAAGTCATTGATGTTGCGAAGCTGCCGCTCGTCGATTGCCAATCGTTGTCGTAGGTCTCCCATCGATATCTCCTCGCGGTCTACGCAAACTCTTTTGCTAGATCGTCGAATCCGCCGGCTTCCGCCTTGAGCATGTGGTAGCAGTGTTCGTCCATCGGGAACGTTCCAGCACGCACATCGTCCACGTACTGCTTCATCGCCTCAGTCACCACCTCAGCCACGTTGCAGTAGCGCTTGACGAATTTGGGGGTGAACGCTTGGAACTGCCCGATCAAATCGGAAACGATCAGCAGCTGGCCATCACATTCAGGACCCGCACCGATACTCAACACGGGAATCGAGAGTTTCTTCGCGATGAAGCCAGCGACCTCCGGCGGTACGGCCTCCAGCAGCAGAAGCTGTGCACCTGCTTCTTCGATCGCCAGGGCATCTTCGATTAGCGCACGCGCCGACGCGACCGTTCTTCCTTGCGCCTTGTGACCGCCCAACTGCCCGGAACTCTGCGGCGTCAACCCGATATGCCCGCAGACAACGATCCCTGCGTCAAGGATCGCGCGGATTCGGGAGATCACGCGTTTCCCACCCTCAAGCTTCACCGCGTCGACATCGGCTTCCTTCAAGAAACGCCCCGCGCTTCGTACGGCATCCTCATCACTGACTTGGTAGCTCATGAACGGCATGTCTCCGACGACGAACGTATTCGGGGCCGCTCTGCGCACCGCCTCGCAATGGACGATGCACTGATCCATCGTCACCGGCACTGTCCCCGGGTATCCGTAGACGCACATCCCGAGCGAATCCCCCACCAGCAGCATGTCCATTCCGGCGGCCTCGGCGAACTGAGCCGTCGGGAAGTCGTACGCTGTAAGCCAAGCCACCTTCTCCCCCGCGGCCTTCATCTTCTGGATTCCATGAATACTGAGCTTCTTCTTCTCAGGCACCGACGCCTCCTTTTGCGTGTTGTCCAACATCTCTGGTACTGTTAGGCCCTAATGCTACAGGTCCACACCCAGCTCTCGCAACATAGAAATCAGGCAGCACAGTGGAAGCCCCATCACATTGGCGTAATCGCCCTCTATTTTGGAGATGAACTTCATCGCCTTGCCCTGGATCGCATACGCACCCGCTTTGTCGTGATACTCTCCAGTATCGAGATAGGCATCGATCTCCCGATCGCGAAGCGCGCGAAAGGTTACCCGGGTCTCCTCGCAGTGCGTGCGTTCTTGCCTCGTTTCCGTGTTCAGGATGCATACGCCGGTGAGCACCCTATGAGTCCGCCCGGACAGCGTCTCTAGCATCTTTCGTGCGTCACTGCAGGTCCGCGGCTTCCCGAGGATCTGAGCATCGATTACGACGATCGTATCCGCACCAATCACCACGCCAGATACATCTCGCGCCACAGCATTCACCTTGGCTCTCGCAGCGTCAATCGCCCGCTCCGACGGCACTCCGGTTGCCGACTCATCTGCGAAACTTGGGACCACGGCGAAGTCGTCGCTGAGCAGCTCAAGGAGATCGCGCCTGCGAGGCGAGTTTGAGGCAAGAATCAACCGCATGCTGCCTCCGATGGCCTACGACGCCGGATTGTGCAGCCGCAGATTACGGGTAGTCCACGCCGCTCGTCCCGTAGTAGACAGCGAACGGAGCTGAGTTGTTGACCGATCTTGGAAGACGGATCACGCCGGCCGCCACCTCTCCAGCCGCCACCCGTTCGGCGCGAAGGAAGCCGTCCGTGAGCTCGACAAACGATGCCGAACTGAAGAAGACATAGTTGGTTCCCGATTGCTTGATGTAGAAACTCCACGGAGAGAACGCTGCGCCGTCCACCGAGAAGGCCCACACCATGACTGCACCCGTGCCGATCAGCGGATCGAGTGCTATGAGAAGGTCCGAACCCAATGCGCTGTCGAGGATTGGCGCTTCGAGCCGTACGAGGAGCATCCTCAGTTCCTCTCCGCGCCCCGTCATAAGCAATACGCGCACGAGGTCTGGGTCGATGCCAAGCAGTGCAGACATGGAGTCAGCCGAGAACTCGTCGTGCATCAGGATCTGCTGTAGCGTTGCTGTTTCATCGAGCGGCGCGACGTCAACCGGCTCGTGCGAAGCTGTCGCCGAAGGACGTGTCGGGGGTACGCTTGCAGACGCAGACAGTGCTTCGATGTGGAACCGAACAACCTGGCCTCGATACATTAGCTCAATCGCTTCAGATACATCGATCGCATCGTCCAAAACGAGGATTCCCTCGCTTCCGGAGCCCTTGTCGGAGCCTCCCGGATTGACCTCGAAACGGCCGGTTGTGAACCCCGCTGTGATCTCAGTCCACGCGGCCGGCTCAGGAGAGAGCAACGACCCGCCTTCAGATCGTACGGAAATCTCGAACGGCGAGAAGCCAAACCGGGGAACCACCTGTTCGACACTCGGATTGACGTAGAAGGCATTGCGGCCGATATACGGATACAGCGCTGCACGAAGCTCAGGTGAGATCTTGCTACGGAAAGTCCGGTCATTGATGAAGACAAAGACCACGGTCAGCTCTACCCCGTCAACCTCCGTCTGAAGAACACCGATCAGATCGAGATCCAGCCCCGTCTCCTGGGCGAATCGCTCACGCGAATCCGCAACACTCAGCATTCCACAGAGCAGGACAAGCAGGAAGGCCGCAATCAAGATCCCTCCTGCTTTGGTGATCTGCATCACAATACCCCCTCATTACGCCAATCGATTGGATGTCTAGCAGGGCCCGCCGCACCACCAGCCGGCAAAGGCAAAAATCCAGAACGCCCAGAAAAAGGCCAGGAGCATTCCACTGGTGATCGTAATGGTGATCATTCTCCACCTCCTGTATATGCCTCACGATAGCATGCGACAAGCCCTCAGACAAGGACCCATTGGCTGAAATCGGCCATCGGACATCTGTCGCGAGGTGGGACCATCCTGCACGTTAAAATCGCAGCGAACCAACGCATCCGATTGCACGCGAGAGGGAGATCTCCAGACGCAAACCAGCGTTCTCATGCTCAGTCTGCACGCAGGAGGCAACAAAGCCACATTGCGCACCGACGTGAGACGCGTTACAGACAGCTGTCTTCGGCATCGTTCCGCAAGACGTTCCGCCGCCCCAGTCGCCCCCTCTTCGAGCCACTGCTGACAACCTGCGTTGGGTCGTTTACCATCTAGCCACGATGCCATCGGAAACGACAACTGCTCGGCTTGATGAGCTGATCGCTCGCCATCAAGCCACCATTGAGATGCTTGTGCCACGGCACGGGCTCCCGTTGCATCTCTTCTTCATCGAGGAAATGATCACGAATGCACAGGCATTCCAGACCACGCTGAAAGATCGCTACAAACACGGAACTGTCGCATTTGCCGTCAAGGCAAACCCTTGTCGCGGCGCGATACGAGCTGCGCAACGGCTCGGACTCGGCGCAGATGTGGCTTCGGAATACGAGCTTCGGGCGAGTCTGGAAGAGGGCATCGACCCCGCGACGATCATCTGCAACGGAAACGCCAAGTCAACCGCATACATCGATATGGCGTTGCATACCGGCGCATTGATCGCAGCCGACAACGCCGATGAGATCCGATTGCTTGAGCAGCGTGCGTCAGACACAGCCAGTGTGGCTCGCGTGCTAGTTCGGTTTCGAGGCATGCCGCTTGCGGGACTTACGTCCGCAGACCAAACGACCGCGGCCGACTGGACGAAATTCGGTTTCCACATCGACGAAGCCGAGCACGTCTTCTCATGGATCGGGAAGTCCACCTGCCTGGAGCTGTACGGCATGTCAGCCCACATCGGGACACAAATCGCCGACCCGATCGGCTACCGCTTGCTGTTCGAGCACGTGTTCCGGTTGGCCAAGCTGGCTGCACAGCTCGGTTTTCCGATCCAATGCATCGACATCGGCGGGGGGTTCCCCGTCGCGTTCCTGACGAGCGAGCAGTGGGAGCAGTTCACGGCGCGTCTTCTCACGCGCGTGAGAAGCAATGCCGCGACGTCTGCAGCGGAAAGCATCACGTGGAACGACCTTCCGATGGGATATGCGCACGTAGATCGTCAACCGACACCGCAGCCCAGATGGATCGGCAAATCGTACTGGTCGGCGTTCCCGGCCAGCGCCATGCTAGCACAGATTCTCGAGCAGCAGCTCGGTTCTGGCGACACCGTGCTTGACCGACTTCGAGCGATCGGAAGCCCTCGCTTAATCGTCGAACCCGGGCGATCGCTCATGGCCACTGCGGGGATTACCTTGGCAACCGCAACAGGCGTAAAGAAAGTGCTTGGGCATCACGTCGTGTCCTTGGATATGGGGATCAACAACCATGGAACGAACCTGATTTCCCCCGACATCTTCCCGGCTGCCGTGTTGCCCCGGAAGGCCTCCGATCGCCCAATCGAAGCCTTCTTTGCCGGGCGGCTCTGCTTTTCGGGGGACATGATCACCAAGGCGAAAATCCCCCTGAACCGACTCCCTATCCCTGGCGAACGATGCGTTGTCTACCATACCGGGGCGTACAGCGCCGATCACTTCGCGTCTAACAGCTGCGGCTTCCCGCGTCCAGCAAAGGTTGCAGTTCGGCCCGATGGGACAGTGGAACTGTGGCGCCCTGCCGAGCGCTTCGCCGATGTCTTTGGCTCGAAATCCGACCGACTTACGATCCCCGAGACACCCGTCGGCGGCCCGCGTTCCGCTGAAACGAGATAGCGCTTCCAATCCGGAACCAGAGCGTTGAGAGCAACGTGTTGCACACGATCTTCCACTGCCCGCGCGTCGGCATGGCAACCGCCGCCATTCCAGGATTCTCGTCGCTGCGCTCCGGGGCGTAGTCGATCCCGCGTACCAGAACTGCCGGGGTGCGCTCAATCGTCTGTCCCATGACAAGACCGGCCATCCCGGCGATGGAGTCGATCACCAAATCGATCCCACCCGCTCTCGGAATCCCGAAGAGATCATCGCTGAATGTGTCGCGCGTGATCGGATCGATTCCGGCGTAGCCAATCGCCAGATCCTGAGATCCAAGCCGTCCGATGCACGTCACGGTATCGGTAATGATCACCGCAATCTCCTTGCCGATCGCTTGCCGGATCGTTTCCCGGATCCTCCGTGCCGTGGCACATGGATCGTCCGGGAGCAGCGTCACATAGCCCTCCGGTGAATTGGTGTGGTCGATCCCAGCTTCATCAAGGTAGGCTGCGTGCTTCCGCACAACGAACACATGTCCGTTGATGCGTCCGTATCCTTCCCGCATGGCTTCCTGATTCGGCGAACGCATCTCGAGCATCCTTCGCATGCTCGGCATCCGCACAATCCGCTTCATGGGAACCACGAGGAGAACAGGCCCCTGCTCGAGGACCAACTGCACCTTGCGCGGATCCCGATGGAAGAGCCATCCCACAATCCGTGCTTTCCTTGACGGCACGACGTCACACAGCCGGAGCTGGCCGCCTTCGAACATCGTCGCAACCTTGGAGCTGACGACGAGGACATCCTTGTCGCAAAGTGTCGCACCATTCTCACTCAGCACCTCAACGAAGAACCTGCCCGCCGTTTGCCCGGGTGTCTCTTCTGGGCGAACCGCTTTCGCAACCGTCAACGGGATGAATGTCACTTCGCTTCTTCGAATCGGTCGGCTTGGCTTGTCGGTGGCTTGCATAGGTCTTGCTCACCCTCCCAGGGCAATCGCGATTATAGCCGTCTCCATCGACGTTCCACACCCGCACCCAATCCTATTGCTGGGGTGATGCAGCAGGAATACGGATCCACTGAGCAAAGAGCAGCGACACGACGGCGATTCCAACGCCAATCAGGAACGTCGCTTGAGACCCCAGCAGCGCCCACACTGTTCCCCCGACAATCGGCACAACCACGGCCGAGACATGGTTGATTGTGGTCTGGGCGGACAGATTGCTTGTGAGTTCCTCGGGCGTCACTGCAATCTTCTGCAGATAGGTTGTCAGGCTCAGATTGAATCCAAACAGCATGTTATCGACGACGAACAACGCAAACAGCAGCGGCAGATAGTTGATGAAGGCGTACCCGAGGAACACGGGGATGAGTACCGCGAAGGCAATGGTGAGGATCGTGCGTTCACCCAGCTTCGGGACCAGCTTCCCGACCTTCTGGTAGACATACGTGTTGACCAGCGCGTTAACCAGGAACAGGATCGACATCGTCTGGACGTTCACCCCGTGGGTCAGGACGAGCAGGAATGGAGCAAACGTCGTGAAGATGTGTCTGCGGCTCCCCATCAGAAACGCCAGCGTGTAGAACAACCAGTACCGTTTCCGAAGCCGGATTCGCCGCCTTTGAGGCAACCCATGTTCTCCTCTCGACCGAAAGAACAGGATCGCGCCGCCTACCGCAACAGCAGCTCCAACCACCAGGAACAGCGCTCGATATCCGAGGCGATCCACAAGCAGGTAAACCACTACGGTCGCCGACAGTGCAGCGATCGCGCCGAGGCTACGCAGCTGACCGAGTACCTTGGGGCTCTCCTCACGGTCGATGCTCATCAAGATCACGCCGTTGCTGCAGGGCTCGAAGAAATGAAATCCGAAGCTCATCACGATGGTCGCGACCAGCACGATCGGTATCGTCGTCGCTTGACCGGTGAGAATGAGTCCGATGCCAAGCAGGACCAAGCTAAGCGCCATAATACGCAGCTCGGACAACACCAGCGCAAGAAACGCCGTAGCGAACGCCAAGAGTCCGGGCAGCTCGCGAACAGATTGGATCCAGCCAATCGCCTCTGGGCCCACGCCGATCTTCTCGACGGCAAAGTTGTTGAACATCGCCTGCCAGATGCGATGCCCGAAATTGAGCAGGAAACTGGAGGCAATCAGGTAGAAGAACAGCGCCCGCTGCTGCTGGAATAGTTTGCGCATGCCCCTCCTCGCAAAGGGCGTGAGTCTACTCTCACTTGGGGGATCCTTCCACACCGCGGCTTCCGCCGAGATGAGCAAGCGCAGTCTCTCGGTGTACGATCTCGGTCATCTCATCCACATGAGTTTCGATCTGTCCTACAAGATCAAGCTGAACGCGACAGCGTTCGAGGTTCTGTGATCGCCTCTCCACTGGAAACCAACGATCTCCCACAAGGAAGTCCGCCAGAAAACGCGTTCCGAGCTCCAACGCAATCGCACGGGTCGCAAGGACAATCTGGCCAATCTCCACGTCATCAAGCTGCTCTCCCAGTTCGTCTGCAAACCCGCGAACAACCGCCTTGAACAAACGCATATCCATCGGCTGTCCGATCTCCTCAGGACCTGTGAGGATCGAACGCGCGCAATCGCCGATATCGATGGGGACGCAACCGGCCATGACCGTATCGAGGTCAATCACGCATACCCCGTAGCCGGTTGCCTGCTCGATCAGCACGTTGTCAACCTTGGTGTCGTTGTGGATTGCCCGGACCGCAAGACGCCCCGACGATAGCAATCCGCTCCACGCCGCCGTGAGATCGGCATGCCGCTCGATGAATTCGGATTCGGCAACGGCAGCGTTCGCCCGGCCGAGCGGATCCTCCTTGAGGACTTCGCGAAACCGGTCGAGCTCATGCGCCGCATCATGGAACCGCGGAATCGTCCGTTGGAGTTGCTCCGGCGCGAAATTAGCCATGCGCCGAAGGAAACGTCCGAATGCTCCCGCAACGCTGCCTGCACCATCTGGATCGGTCATCGTCGGGAACGTGGCGGTCCCTTCGATCTTCTCGAAGCATCGCCACACTTCCCCATCGTCATCTTGAACGAACGATTGCCCGTCATGCGTACACAACAGCGTCGGGACTTCGCGGCGACGGTCCCTGCCCTCCCTACACACCTGCCGTTCAAGGTGTGCGATCACTCGCTCCGTGTTCTGCATGAGCATCTCCGGGTCAGGGAAAATCCTGCGATTCACCCGCTGCAGGATATAGCGACACACATGCCCGTGGCTCGATCTGGTTTCGAGCAGGTACGTCGCATGCACGTGCCCAAGGCCATGCGGTGCGGCCGACACGATGCACCCGTCCAGCGCAAACCGATCGGCTGCCGCCCGCAGCTGCACGATTAGTTGCTCCACAGCCGCGCGGGATACTTCCCTGCGTCGATCCGCTTGCGTATCTCCTCGCGCGCTCGGGCGATGTCATCACGGAATGTTACGCCGAACCACGCTTCATCAGTCGACAGCACTCGAATCCGCGCCGCGCCCTCTTGGACGAGCCTCCGAACAACGTCGGGAAGGAAGAATTCCACCTTGCCGAGGCTCCCCGCGTGTTCTCTGAGGAATGCCGCGAAGTCATGCTCCAGATCCGACATGAACCGCTTGCCAAATCCCCACATGTTCATCGAAACGGTCGCATCCGGGCGAAGCTCCTTTCGTTGCTTCCCGTCCTCCAAGCACGTGACCGTGCCGGCGCGCCAAGCGATCTGGTGGCGTTCGACGATCTCAATCAGCAGTCCGTTCTCTTCAACGGCGCAGACCCCACGCGAAACGGGGCCGCTGCTTGTCAGCGCCTTCGAAAGCTCGTACCCAACGAGCACGTATTCCACGCTGTGGCTCGCCTGATTCTTCAGATGCATGCCAAGCGACTCATACGCCCCTCGTCCATAGAAATCGTCCGCGTTGACAACCCCGAATGGCCCATCCACCAGCTCTCTGCAACTCCAGACGGCATGGCCCGTGCCCCACGGCTTGCCACGGTAGGCCTCGACACTATGGCCCGGGGGAAGGTCGTCCAGAGACTGGACGACGTACCTGACGTCGCAGACCCGTTCGAGCGTGTTGCCAAACCTCGCACGGAAGCCCGCCTCGATTTCATCGCGGACGACAAACACCACCCGCTCAAAGCCAGCCTGAACCGCATCATAGACCGAGTAGTCCACGATCCACTCCCCGTTTGGGCCAATCGGTTCAACCTGCTTCAGCCCGCCATAGCGACTTCCGAGCCCGGCGGCCATCACCACCATCGTCAATCGTTCCATCCGCCCCCCGCGTTCTCCGGATCTAGCGTTCGCGCCTCTTCCTGCCAACCTCTAGCGCTTCGTTCATCACCGCTGGCTTGCGCGATCGAGGCGAGCGCCTCCGCACAACCGGCAGCCGTAGCGCGCCATGGTGTGTCCTCAAGCATCGCGAAGCACGCCTCCAATCGCTCTGTGGCCAAGGCCGAATCCCCCCTTGCGCGAGCAAGACGTCCGAGCACCAGGACCGCCCTGGCGATGAGAAGGCGACTACTCGTTCGCTTCGCGAGCGACAAGGCATCATTGGCAAGCTCCTCGGCCTCGCCATGCGCCCCCTGCTCCAAGGCAATCCGCGCTCTGGAGATCTGGGCATCAATCGCCATGAACAGATCGTCCGCAATCCGAACCGACAGCCTCTGGCTCTGGTGGTACCGTACTTTGGCCAACTCCCAGTCCTCCTGCATCTCCGCGAAACGCGCCAACGTCGACAGGTTCAGCGCCTCTCCCCAATGGTCGCCAATCCTCTTGCGGAGCCGCAGGCTCTCTTCCGCCAAACGCTTTCCGTGATCCGCATCGATCTTGAACTCCACACCAGCAAGGCAGTCGATTGTCAACGCTTCTCCCCACGTGTCCCCCGCGCCGCGGAAGTACGCCAGGCTCTTGTGCAACCGTTCCCTGATGTCGCCGATATCGGCCAGGCTTCCAGCGTAGCCCGCAATGACGTTCGCCAGGGCGTGACCCACACGAAATGGCTGTGCGCCATCGAGCAACCTCAAGCCTTCTCGGATCCAGTAATCTGGCTCAACCTCCGCCGTGAACCGGGCAAACCACCCGTACGCAATGCGCAGAAACCCATCGACCGATGCGTCCACCGAACCGTCGAAACGATCGATCGCTCGGCGGAAGATGTCAGAACCCTCCTCAAAATGCGCCCGCATGTCGAAGTAGAAGAACAGCCCGTGGGCCGCCTGCCTAAGTCGCTCGGCATCGCTCGCATCGGCCACATACAGCCACGCGGCGCGGATGTTGGCCAGATCAAGCTGCATCTCATACAGTGTCCGTATCTGCTCTGTTCCCTTCAGGCGTTCGAACGATGTCGCTGCCCGCTCGATGAAGTGGATTGCATGCCGTTGCATAGCTTGCTCGTAGTCCGCACTCGTCGCACGCAGATTCTTAAGGGAGAACTGCCGCAACAGCTCGTGCACCTGGTAGCGCTCCGCCGCGATCCGGCGAATTAGACATCGTTCCGCCAGCGCAGCGAACACTTCCGGAGAGCCTCCTGTTGCGCTTTCCGCGTCCCCAATACCGAAACCACCTCGAAACACCGCCAACCGGCAGAGCACGGTCCGCTCCTCTTGCGAGAGGAGGTTCCATGCCTGTTCGTAGACCGCACGGAGATTCCGATGCCGTTCTGGAACATCTCGATGTGTATGCACCAAGAAATCCAGGCTGTCCGAGATTCGATCGTGGATCTCGCGCCATGAGAAGACGCTTCGCCATGCTCCGGCCATCTCCAGGCCAAGCGGGAATCCCTCAAGCAGTCGCGCCACGGACGCCATCGCAAGCCGTTCCTCATCTCGAACCGTCTCCATGGAGTCGAGACTTCGCTCCGTCAGCTTGAGCAGCCGGATGGCATCGTACTCCCCCAACGATTCGATCGGCGCATCCGTGGGGGGTATGTCGAGTCCGTGGAGCGGTATGGCGACCTCCCCGCTGATCCCAAGAGGAGCGTGGGATGTGACAAGGCATCGCACACGTGGCGCATTCGATAGAAGTCCCGAAACAACCGCTCCCATCGACGGAACCCGTTCCGTCTCGTCGAGAATCAGGAGCATCTCTCGCTCCCTGAGGAAGTCCGCAAGCTCCAGCGACAGCCCCGCCGGTCTGTCACGCGACGCCGAGAGTCCGAGCACCTCAGCAATCGATCGAATGACCATCTCGTCCTTGTCCACGGTGCCCAGCGCAACGAGAAACACGCCGTGTTCCATCTTGTCCTGAACGGTTCGCCCGATCTCCAACGCCAATGCTGTCTTGCCGACGCCGCTCAGGCCGACCAAGCTGACGAGCCGCTTGCCATGTTCCAGGAACTGCAAAACCACATGTTCAACCGCGTTTGCCCGACCGACAAACGGTGTGAGCGCCGTGGGCAGATTCGTGAGTCGAACCGACACCGCCCCTTCCGTGCGGCTCACCGGTGTGCGGCGGATCGAATTCGCCAGGTCGGTCGTCGCGCTTTCGGGCGGTAGCCCGAGTTCCTCATCGAACAGCTTGACACACGCCTCGTAGCAACGAAGCGCCTCAGATCGTT
>Ga0272441_10002869_pt1 | contig 34193 bp, 27 predicted proteins | sample SSMProp6N_FD_193582 | JGI IMG/M metagenome (GOLD analysis project Ga0272441, IMG submission 193582) | Marine sediment archaeal communities from Little Sippewissett salt marsh, Falmouth, MA, United States - SSM-Prop-6N | ecosystem: Environmental > Aquatic > Marine > Wetlands > Sediment ... | reverse complement strand
GGTTGAGGAGCATCCTCTTTTGTCCTGGCCTTGTTTTCCATCCTCTCTTCTAAGTTTTTTAGGGCATCCAAATATTCCTGGGAAACTTTTGAACTATCCTCCAAGTTGTCCTCGAGAGTATCGTTTGCTTCTTTTGACTCGATTTCTTTCTCTTGAGGAACTCCTTCTTCTGATGTCTCTTCTTCCTGCCATCCCGAAGAAGAAGTTTCGTCCATGTCTATTGTATTTTCCTGCCAGCCGGGAAGGGATGGCTTTTTTTCATCTAAAGAAGGTTCGGGAGGGGGTTCAACCTCTTCTTGGACGATAATTTCGGGACCAGGATCGGAAGATGGCAAAGTTTCTTCTTCCTCTTCTTGTTCTTGAGCTTGTTGTTTGGCCTCGTCGATGGCTTGTTGCATGGCAGGGGTAATTTCGGGTTTTTGTTCCAATCTTTCGGTTTGCTTGGCTTCTATTTCTTTTACTTTCTCAACAGCTTCCTGGACTTCCTGAGGGATTTCTGGATCTTTTGATGTGTCTGTATCCCTTTCCTTTTCTTGCTCCTCTTGTGGTTCAGAAATTTGTATTTCTTCGTCTTGGGGCTGGTCTTGTTCTTGAGGCGGCTCTTCTTGAAGGGATGCCTCTTGTTCTTTTTGGCTCTCTGCAAGGGTTCTTATCTCTTGGTCTTTTTCTTGAACTTTTTCTTCATTTGTCTTTATTTTTTCCTGCAGTCCCAATATTTGCTCTTCATCCTTTTTTGCGGCGTCTTGGGCTTCTTCAATTTCCTTTTCTTTGTCCAAGATGTCTTTTTCTGAAGTCTCAAGTTTTTGTTCTAGCTGCTGGATGCGTTTTTGATAGGAGGAACTTTCTGTTTGGGCATTGTTCAATTCAATCTCAAGTTGCCGGGATTTATCTTTGGATGTTTTTAATTCTTTGTCCAGCAGATCTTTGACTTTATTGAATTCTTTACGGGCACTCAACTCTCCTTCGAGGGTCTTTTCGGTTTCCTCCAGAATCTTGCTTTTTTCTTCAAAAAGCTTATTCAATTTATCGTATTTTTCTTGCAGCTCATTGAGTTTTACAAGCATTTGATTGTATTGTTGGCTTAGTTCTGATGAAGATTCTGCGTCGGTTTCAGTCTCTTGTTTTTCTTCAGCTATTTTATCTAGACGCAATGAATCGGTTCCTGTCTCTTTGGCTTCGGATGGGCTTTTTTCCTCAGAGGTTTCCTCGAACTTAGGTAAAGTTAATTTTTTCTCAACGGCCTGTTTTTTCTTCCCAAAAGAAAAAGATTTTAATTTGCTCATGAATGATTTTTTTTCGGGTGGGGGGATAGTATTATCTATTTCTTGGGGAACATTTTTAGAGATATCATCAATCGCGATGGCCTGTGTCTCTTCTTCCTCCTTTTTCTTTTCATTAATCAAAAGAAAAGCAACGGCGCCAACCCCGATAATCATAAAACTTAATATGATAAAAAAAGCAAACAAAAAGGACTCCTTTTAATGATGGGTTTGATAATGTTAATTAACCTCTTTGTCTTGTTCTTATTAAACCATAACTATGACAACTTTTCCATAATAAATATGAATTCTTATAATATATACGTATATATAAGCTCAGCCTACGCCTTCCCTTCTTTTTTCTTAAGCAATTCCTGCTTTTCAGTCTTGATTTTTTCTCCGATATGATGGGGGACCTCTGCATAAAAGGCTGGTTCCATTGAAAAGGATGCCCTTCCCTGGGTTAAAGAGCGTAAGGCATTGGCATAATTGAACATTTCGGATAAGGGAACTTCACAATGGGCTGTTCGTAGGTTTCCCTGCATGCCCATAGAAACAATTCTCGCGCGTCTTGAATTGAGGTCTCCAATCACGGCTCCCATGAATTCTTCAGGAACAGCGCATTCTAAATTCATGATGGGTTCCATAAAAACAGATTTTCCTTTGAGGAGCGCCTCTTTGAGAGCTGCTTTGGCGGCCAGTTGAAAAGCTATTTCGCTTGAATCAACCTCATGGAATGATCCGTCGATGAGAGTCACGATAAAATCAGAGACAGGATAACCCGCCAGAACGCCTCGGGTGGCTTGAGCGCGGATTCCTTTTTCAACGGCAGGAATATACTCACGGGGAATGGTCCCTCCTTTGATCTGATTAATGAATTGTATGCCTTTTCCAAGTTCTTCAGCCGGTTCTACGTTGATAATACAGTGTCCGTATTGACCGCGGCCTCCGGTTTGAGAGATGAATTTTCCTTCAACCTCTTCTACTTTCTGGGTAATGGCCTCTTGATAGGCAACCTGAGGCCGTCCGATATCGGTTTCAAGTTCGTGTTCGCGCTTCATGCGGTCGATAATGATTTCCAGATGCAATTCCCCCATTCCGGAAAGGATCGTCTGGTTGGTTTGGGCATCATAGGTTACCCGCAAGGAAGGATCCTCATCTAAGAATTTTCTTAAGATCAACCCCATTTTATCTTGATCGGCCTTTGTTTTTGGCTCAATGGCCATGGAGACAACCGGCTCGGGGACTTTCATGCTTTCGATCACAATAGGCTTACTGTCGTCGCAGAGGGTATTCCCTGATTTTGTTTCTTTTAAGCCGACAAGGGCTACAATGTCACCGGTGGCTGCACGTGGGACGATTTCTTGTTTGTTGGAGTGCATAACAACAATTTTTGCGATACGTTCTTTTTTTCCAATAGATGAATTGTAAACGGTTTTTCCGGATTCCATGACACCGGAGTAAATACGGGTATAAAAGAGTTTTCCAACGTAAGGATCGGAGGCAATTTTAAAAACGAGGGCGCTTAGGGCTTCTTGATTCGAGGCCTCTCTTGAGACGTTCTCTTCGGTGGCAGGGTCCATTCCAACAAGAGGCGGCACATCTAATGGGGAAGGCAGATAATCGGCAATAGCATCCAAAACCATCTGGACTCCCCTGTTCCGCAAAGCTGTTCCCACAAGGGCGGGGAAAATTTTGCCCTCAACGACCCCTTTTCGAATAGCGGACTTGATTTCTTCTGTTGTGACGGCTTGCTCTTTCAGTACTTTTTCGGTCAGTGTTTCATCAATGCCGGAAAGTTTGTCTAGAAGAATTGCCCGCATCTCTTTTGTTTTTTCCTGATATTCTGCAGGGATGTCCTGCCTTTCATACTGCATCCCATCAGCATCTTTGTAGACGATATAGGTCTGGTCAATGAGGTCCACGATTCCTTCAAACTTATCTTCAGCTCCGACGGGAAATTGAACGGCAGCCACATTGGCCCCTAAGCGGTCTTTGATCTGTTGAAGCACATTCTCAAAGCTGGCTCCCAGACGATCGATTTTGTTGATAAAAAAGATACGAGGGACACGGTAACGGTCAGCCTGACGCCATACCGTTTCTGTTTGGGATTGAACACCACTGGTGGCACAAAGGACGACGACGGCCCCATCCAAAACCTTTAGGGAGCGCTCTACTTCGACTGTAAAATCAACGTGGCCCGGAGTATCAATGATATTAATTTTCTTTTTATTCCAGAAGCAGGTGGTATTAGCCGAGGTAATGGTGATCCCGCGCTCCTGTTCCTGGGCCATCCAGTCCATAATAGCATTTCCTTCATCTACGGTTCCCATTTTATGAATGACTCCGGCATAAAAAAGGATGCGTTCTGTGGTTGTGGTTTTACCGGCGTCGATATGGGCGATAATACCAATATTCCTGAGGTCCGCCAAATTGGCTTCTGGGACGAGGGTCTTCTCTTCTTCTTCTTGTACTTCTGCTGTTTTGTCGGGAGTTGCCTCTTCAAGGATTGGTTCTGCCTCCTCTCCTGTTGCCATATCGGCTGCTTGTTGGGGAACTTCTTCTTTTTCTGGGATCTCTTCTTCGGGTTCGACTTTGCCTCCCATCTCAAGGATCTTTTTGTTTTTTTCTTTTAAGGTTTTTTTCAGTTTGGCAATATGCTCTTCTATGGTTTTGATACGTTTTTTTGCGATTTTTGTGTCACTGATGATTTCTTTGAGGCGATCCTCTCTCTTAAAGAATTCTTCTTTCGATTTTGTAATCTCTTTTTCCAGACGATTAATTTCTTTTAAATATGTTTCTGATTGGGTTTTGGTTTTGGTGATCTTTTCCTGCAACTGCAGGCACCTTCCCTTGATCTGGTCGATTTCTTCGCTCAAGATGTTCTTGATTTTATTGAATTCGTTTTGATATTTTTTTTCGTAACCAATGGACTTTTTTGTTTTTTCCAAAGACTGGCTTTTTTCCTCCAGGAGAAAGTTGAGATTATGATGTTTTGTTTCAATTCTTTTACATTCATTTTTCAGTTCATCGATTTTAAAAGCCAGTTCACTTTCAGCGGCCAGGTCCTTTTTGTATTTGTATTCAGTGGGGGCAAAAGAAAAAGAAGGCATTTGATCGGCAGACTCCTCTTCAGGTGAGCTTTCTAGGGAATGGCTTCTTTTTTTAAAAAGATGGTTCAGGAAGGGAATTTTAGGGGCTGATTTTTTCTTCAAAGGATCTTTATGAAGGCCCAGCCTTTCAAGAAGGTCATGGGTTGAAATCTCATCTTTGGGGACAGCCGTATATCTTTCTTTATAAAGGGCTTCTTCTGCTTTTTTTTCGGAACGAAGAATCCAATAGATAGAGCCCGCTCCCCCTAAAATAAGGATGATTCCAATAAAAAGAATTAACAAACATTTCTCCTTTTGCCGTTAGATTCCCAAGAGGGCTTTCCTTTGCGTTATTGACAAAGTGAAAGAAAAAATTATAATAACCTTTATGATTTCCTGCATACTGCTTTCGGCAGGCCACAGCTCTCGTTTTGGATCCCCCAAAGCTTTGGCAAAGTTGCATGAAAAAACTGTCATTACGCGCCTGCAAGAGGATCTCGTTGCTTCATTTGTCGACGAAGTCATTGTTGTGTTGGGAGCTTGCGCAGAAAACATACAACCCTTCTTATTAAAGCACAAAAAGGTCAAGGCTGTCTATAATAAAGATTATAATTTTGGGCAGACATCTTCTGTGCAGGCAGGTATTCGTTTCATCTCGCAGCAGACGGAGGGAATCATGGTCCTGCCGGTAGATCTTCCTCTTTTAAGGAAGGAAACCATTGATGAGTTAATTGATTATTTTTATAAAAATAAACCGCTTATCCTTATTCCCTCTTATCAAAAACGAAAAGGGCATCCTCCTGTATTTCACGCATCTTTGAAGGAAGAGATTTTAGGGCTTTCTTGGGAGGAAGGATTAAACAGAGTTGCCCAAAGGCATCCGCAAAAGACGCATTTTTTGCCGGTAGAAGACAAAGGGACCTGCCTGACTTTTAACACGCCGGAAGAATTTGAGGATTTACTTAAAATTTGATGTTGAGCTCGTATTATTTGAATACCACAACTTTCGCCGAGAAATTTGCCCGTATATAAGCATTGCCCAGCAGTTTCTGGGGAGGAATTTTCTTCCAGGTTCCGGTTGCATCGGTTTGAATATCGGTAATGGCATTGCCGCCGATCGTTCCCGCTTCACGTTTCATCTTCTCAATGATCTCTTCCATATGTTGTCTTCGCTCTGTTTTGACAGTAACGCTCCCGATGATTTCATGGGACTGACGAACTTTTTCAAGATAAGTCACAGACGTTGCTATTCTGGGGGGATGATACTTCGGGCTTGTTTCTTCTGACGTAATGCGATAAACACTGCAGGCAGAAGTTAAAATCGCGATTAGGAGTAACACGGTTATTTTTTTGATCATTTTTTCTTCTCCTTTATTTTCAATTTTCTGTTACCTGCCCTTTTTTTTCTTTCAATGCTTTTATAATTTTGGCGGGCGTAATGGGCAGGTCTTTAATCTGCACGCCAATGGCATCATGAACGGCATTAGCAATAGCAGCTGCCGTTGGAAGAAGAGCAGCCTCCCCCATGCCCTTGGCTCCAAAGGGCCCGTTGGGGTCGATTGTTTCGATCAAGATAGTTTCCACGGGAACTGTCCCCCGCACACGAGGCAGGCGGTAGTTGGCGAAGTTAGGATTCACAACGCGGCCGTTTTTGAATATCAGGTTTTCATAGAAGGTATATCCGATTCCCATGGCAATAGAGCCTTCAATTTGAGACTCAACAGAAGATGGATTAATAGCTTTTCCCACATCATGAGCATCCCACATTTTAATGACCTTGACCTCACCTGTTTCTATATTGACCTCTACTTCGGCGATTTGTGCCTCAAAGCTATATGCGCCGGAAACATTTCCTTCCCCGGTTCGAAAATCAACGGGTGTTGTTTTAGGATTATAACTGCCTCGTCCGATAATCTGTTCTCCGTAATTGAAAGAATAACAGAGATCAAGGGCTTTATCAAAATTCATCAAAACCTGCTTGTCGCTTTTTTGAATGACTTCTTCGGCGGCGATATCAAGATCATGAAGATCTTTTTTGGTTTCTCTGGAAACCACATCGAGGATTTGCATTTTGGCATCGTGAGCGGCTCTTAGCGTTGCGTTGCCGGAAATAAAAGTAACGCGGCTGGCGAAACTTCCGGTGTCAAACGGCGTAATCTCGGTATCCGCCGCTTTGCATTTGATGCGGGCATAGCTTACCCCCAAAGCCTGGGCGGCAATCTGCGAAAGTGCTGTATTGGATCCCTGCCCGGTATCGGCCGCTCCCGTGAATAAATAAACAGATCCATCTTCTTCGATTTTCACAATGGATCCGGCCGATTCGTGGGATTTGTACATTTTGGATCCCATGACATCTGCAGCCAGCCCTATGCCTATTCCTCGGCGGAGATAATTCTTTTTGCCGTATTTTTCATTTCCATATTTTTTCTTCCATTCAGCCGCTTTGGTTGATTCCTCGATACATTCTTTGAGCCCGTTGGATGTCAAAAACATTTTATTGGCGGTTGTCATGTTAGGCGAAGTGATATTCTTAAGCCTGAATTGGACAGGATCCATGCCAATCCCCCTGGCCAAAAGATCGATATGCGACTCGACGGCAAATCCTGATTGTACTCCTCCAAAACCGCGGATCGCCCCACTGATGGGATTGTTGGTATAGATGCGATAACCGCTGATGCGGAAGTTTTGAATTTTATAAACCATGAAAATGCGCATCATGGATGCAGCCATGATCGTAGGTCCGTAACTGCAATAGGCTCCTCCATCGGCGATGACCTCACCCGTAATGGCCATGAGGGTTCCGTCTTTTTTGACCCCGGATTTTAGTTTATAAATCATGGGGTGCTTACGCCGTGAAAAAGAAAATTCTTCCTCACGGGAGTAACAGATTTTAACCGGCCTGCCGCCAGCTTTTTTGGATAAAAGGCAGGCGCTAAAATCCATCGGCAGCATTTCCAGTTTACCGCCGAAACCACCTCCTACGGCCAATTTGATAACACGGATATTGTTCAGATCCATCTTTAATGTTTTTGAAAGAGCTTCCCTGATTTTAAAAGGCGCTTGTGTTGAGGCCCATAAGGTAATCTTGTCTGTAAAAGTTTCCCATTGGCCGATGCAAACATGCGGCTCCAGACAGCAATGGGCAGCCGATGTCAAGCTAAAGGTATCCTCTCTTACGTAATCCGATTCTTTAAGGGCACGGTCGGCATTGCCGATATTGACAGGCAGGATAACACCAATATTATTCATCACATTGTGAATTTGCGGCGCAGAAGGTTTCATGGCATCAGACATTTCAAAAACAGCAGGAAGCTCTTCATACTGGATATCCATAAGCGATAAAGCCTCGTTAGCTGTTTTTTCATCAACAGCCGCCACCGCTCCGATCTCATCGCCGATATAACGGACTTTCTCTGCCTCCAGTGGAAGCTGATCAGTCGTATGGGGAAAAAAATATTCGTTGGAACCAAATTTGATTTGGTGCGTATCTTTTGCTGTGACGATTGCCTTTACCCCCGGTAAAGATTCGGCTTTCGAAGTGTCGATGCTGATGATTTTGGCATGTGGATGAGGGCTTCGGATCATTTTTCCAATCAGCATATTGGGGAGGGTCAGGTCAAAAACGTATTTTGCCTGGCCGGTCACGATCCCTTTGCCATCGATACGCGCAACACTTTTTCCGACGGGATTAGTTGTGTTTTTATTAATGTCTGATTGCATGATAATAAATTATAGCAGGAAGTATGACGTAGGTAGTAAGCAGAAAAAATGCCAACTAACGCTCGTGAAATAATTAGGACTAAACTCTCTATTATTTGTTTTTTCTCCCTGCTGCTTACTAGTTACTCCTTACTTTTATTTATTAATTCACCTGCATGTTCTACAGCCTCTATTATTTTTTGATACCCTGAGCATCTGCATATATGCCCATCAAGAGCATAAATAATCTCTTCTTTTGTCGGCTTAAGATTCGTATCCAAGAGGGCCTTGGAAGACAGGATCATGCCCGGGATACAAAATCCACATTGCACGGCCCCTTTGTCCAAAAAGGCTTGTTGAATAAGATGAAGATTGTCCCCATCGGCCAAACCTTCGATTGTTGTAATCTCTTCTCCTTCGACATCGCAGGCAAGGGTAATACAGGAAAGCACGGCCTTGCCGTTAATGATGACCGTGCAGGCACCGCATTCGGCCTCTTCACAGGCTGTTTTGGTTCCGGTCATGCCCAGATGGTCGCGCAAGACCTCAAGAAGCGTTTCGTGTCCTTGCAGGTCGAGCTCAAATTTTTTGTTATTAATGATCAATGTCGTCATTATTGGCTTTCCATCAGTTCTTGGACCATATTTTTTATCGTTACGCGAAAGATATGTTTTTTATAGTCGTCACTTTTTGTATCATAAATTTCCGCTGTAAGATGCTTGAGGCAATCTTTCGCCGTATTTTTTTCAAGCTTTGTGCTGTTTAAGAAATCTTCCAACGCCGTATCCCGCTGAACGAACTGAGTTGTGTTATTGATGGCAACGCGGGTTTTTTTAAAAATTTTTTTGTCCTTTTCGGCTTTCATGCAAACAGCGAGAAGCGGGATATCCACCTCTGCTCTTTTGGGAATGCGTTTATAAATGGCTTTCGTATTTTTCTCTTTTCGTAGAGAAATATGAGTAAGAATCTTATCTGTTTTTGCCTGGGCTTTAAAAAATTCATTTACGGGAATCACTTCCTTTTGTAAATCTTTTCCCTGGAAAGTCAATTTTGCATCCAGGGCGCTTAAGACACAAGGCATTTCGGTCCACGTATAGCGGCAAGTGAGGTTGCCTCCCAGCGTTGCCATGTTGCGTATGGTTGTTGTCCCAAGGTTTTTGCAGGCGCACGGAAGGACGCTTAGACTTTCTTTTAAAATAGCAGATCCATAAATTTCTGAAATCGTTGTCATGGCTCCTATGTGAATGGTATTTTTATCTTCCGTAATGCCGTTTATTTCTTGGATTTTACGCAAAGAAATGATATTCCTGGGAGTTTTCAGGCCTTTCTTCCTGAGTACTTTCAGGCGGTTGATAAGAAAGGTCCCTCCGGCCAATATCTGGGCATCTTCAAGCGATGAAAACAGATTAAGGGCCTCTTTGAGTGTTTCAGGACGATATAATGTGAATGGATGAAGCAACATAATTTTGGATTTTTTAAACAAACAGGAAACTAGTAAAATTTTACTATTTAGGATAGTGTATCAAAAATCACATTATTTACAACAAAAAGATGTCTAATTTTCTTTGATTTCGTTGAAAGCCAGCTCAACAACCGCAATGTCCCAGCCGTGAGACATGATTTCTTTTTTTAAAGCCTGCAATTCCTCTTCAGATTTATTGACCAGAAGTTTTTTGTCTTTTAAATAGTCCTTTAGAATATTCAAATTATAGCGCTGGTGTTTTGTCAGGCGCCAGGCCATATCCCGCTCCTCCTCCTTTTTGTTTCTTAAAAAGGCGATCACTCCCAGCAAAAAAGGAAGAAGCAGGACCGTCAATGTGCCATAAAATAAATAGGGGCTTGATTTTCCTAAAAGGTAAGAGGAACCGGCCCAAAAAACATCAAAGACATAATGCGCAACAATAACGCAAATAATCCCGTATCTTAAATAAATCCAGGATAAGAATAGTCCCAGGCAGGTGACTTCCAAACCTCGAAACCACATAGGAAACACCGGATAAGTACTATGCCCGAAACCCCAGATCAAGGCAGGGATTAAAACAGCAAGAAAAGAGTTTTTTAAGAATTTTTTTCCCAAGTTGATCGAAAATAAACGAAACGTCAACTCTTCCGAGAAGGCTGCGTTCATCCCAAAAACGAAGATCGTAAAGAAAGGAAAAAGACTGGCTGAAAATTGTGAAAGCCAGATATACTCTACCCAAACGCCCAGATAATGCTTCCCCATTTCAAAGAGGATGGATTGGATTCCGATGAGGACAATGGCGATAATATAACCCAGACAAATTAAGCCAAAAACACTGCGCGACAGGAAAGTGGATATAAGATAATGCAGAAAAGATCCCTCCTTTTTGTGGACAGACGTTTCGTAATGAAGCGATTCTCCTGCCAAAGAGGGCATCAATATACTAATGGTTACGATAAAAAGGTCAAAAAAGACACTGGAGAAATAGCGCCAAAGGTAAGAGGACATCGAAGAGGTGGTGGGGTAGCGGTAAAGGATGCTTGGGATTTCATTGAAATAACAAAGGAATTGAATTGAAAATAGAAAAAGAGTCAATGCAATACAGAATTTTTTTACGGTATGCATGACGAGGTCGTTTCTACGCACAACAACAAAAAAAATGGAAGCGGTAAGGATAATGAAAAAAGTAATTCGGATAATAATAGCGAAGTTTCGTCCTACGTCTTTTTTCTTCGCTACATATCTTGAGAATTCGTTCGGTAGTTTTAAGGAGTGCTTATTGAAGGAAAGGATTTCATCGCCGGAAATAACCGCCCCTATAACCAGCTTGGCTCCACCGGTATTTTCTTTATCGCTCCAGCGAATGAAAACATCCTTTTTCTCCCAGCTGAAAGAGTAGTTGGTGCGGTTGTCGAACTTGGTTGTAAGATTTGTGCGTAAGTGATAATGGTCGGGATTAAAACCAAATTTGTCTTTTAAGAATTGAATAACTTTCTTTTTGGAGTATTCCTCGCTTCGCAAAGCCCGCGCCGCGCTTTCTTTGATGACATGATGGAAGCCTGTGATTTCTCCTGTTGCGGAACTGACGGTTACAAAAAATTGCTCTTTTTCATTCTCTTTAAAAAACCTTGCTGTATAGAAAAAGATTTCAAAATCATGTTTCTTAAAAAATTCCAATTCTTTCTTAAAGCCGATGAACCTCTGTAAATAGCGGTCGGCGGATTGATCGGTTCTGATTTCTACAACGCTTTGGTAACCGTGAATCTCACTCCCGTATTTTTCCAACAGGAAGTCTTTTGCGATTTTTTCAGCTTGCGCTTTCTCGATGGACAGGTCGACAAAAGAGAATTGGGGATAGGTAAACTTATACCAAAAAAGGAAACTGACGAGGGCTAAACAAAGAAACAGCGACCAGTTTCGACGGGATATTGTCATGGTTTTGCGGTTATTTTATTTTTATAGTAGGTTAATGACTTCCTTGGGAAGCCTTCGGAGTTCCTGGCTTCCCAAGATTTTAATCGACCAGCGCAATAAACTCAATTTTTGTTTGAGTCGTTCATCCGGTTCTGTGACATTGGTCAGTCGCCTGCGAGACAAAAATAATATTTTTCTTAGCGTACTAAAGATGATCCGTGCTTCTCTGGGCTTATTTGTTGGTGTTTTGATGATATCCTGCAGGCTGTTATAAGCGATTTCGTTGACGGCTTTATTGTAGTGGTCCAGTTTATAGATCAAGGGAGGAACCATAGACTTGAAATATTTGTAACGATTCATCGAACAGATGGTGTAGAGGGCTTCCGTTTGAACGAAAGGAGATGTCGTTCTGTTTAGCCTTCGGATAATATGCTTCTCAATAATTCTTTTCTCTCTGGAAAAGACTTTATCACTGTATTTTTCCCGAAAAACCCGGATGGCCGCCGCCATTTTAAACGCATTCAGGTTGTCGTCATTGATTCTTGCGAGAATAGTCTCTTTGTTTTCATCTTGATAGGCTTCCGCATAGCCGTCCAAAAGCAGCTTGTCGTCAAAAATGGGTCGATCGTATGGATCCTCTTGAGCCAAGCAAGGCATGCTTCCTATGATAAAATTGATGATGAGGAAAGAAATCAAAAAAAGGATCTTGGTTCGTTTCATAATCTTATCCTTTGAATTCCATTGAAAAATCAATAGCATTGGGTGAATGGGTTAAGGCTCCGATGGATATGCGGTCTACCCCTGTTTTGGCTACGGCACGTATGGTCCTTAAGGTGATTCCCCCAGAGGCCTCCAAGAGGCATTTATTTTTGGATTCGTTATTGATTTTGACAGATTTTTTCAATTGACGAGGCGACATGTTGTCCAGCAAGATAATATCCGGCTGCGCGTCGAGAGCCTGTTTGAATTGAATCAAACTGTCGACTTCAATGACAATGATTTTTCTTGTTTTTTTCCTTACATGCTTGATAGCATTTTCGATTGTTTTTTCTCTTTTGTAAGCGATCAAATGATTATCTTTGATCATGACCATTTCTTTGAGATTGAACCGATGGTTGACGCCGCCTCCGGTACGTACCGCCATCTTGACCAGAGCTCTTAGTCCGGGAATGGTTTTCCGGGTATCCATGATTTTCACTTGATAAGGATGGGCTTTTTTTACGAACTTATTGGTTTCTGTGGATATTCCTGAAAGATAAGCCATAAAATTGAGGACCAGCCTCTCCCCTGTCAGGATAGCGCGGGTTTTTCCTTTCAGGCAAACAACTTTACAGTTTCTTTTGAGTCTATCTCCATCTTTGCAAAAGAAAGTAAACTTCATTTTCGGATCAAATTTTTTGAATATGTATTTTGCCACGTCCAACCCGCAGATAACGGCCTCCTGTCGAACAATGATACAGGCTTTTGAGATCTGATTTTCCGGGACCAGGATATTTGTTGTGATGTCATGGTGGCTTTGATCTTCTTTGAGAGCTCGATCAATGATTTTTTGAAAAACGGGATCTCGATACATTCCTTTTGCTCCTTAGTCTAAGTTTTTTATGGCTTCTTTTAGCCCTTTGGTTTTTGCTTTCATTTGTTCAAGACGCTCTTTGTCTTTCTTGACGATATCCTGAGGCGCCTTTTTGAGAAATGCTTTATTTTTCAATCGCTGTTCGGTTGCTTTTATCGCTTTTTCAAGGGATATGATTTCATTTTCAATTCTTGCCTTTTCTTTTTCGACATCGATGATATCCCCTAAAGGAAGACAAAATTTAATATCCTTGACAATGCCTGTCGCGCTATTTTTGGTTTTGGGCACCTGTTTTTCTAAAGTAATATTTTTGATTTTACAGAGCGCTTGAAGCATCTCTTCATTCATCTTAATCAGGTCCAGCTGATTTTGATTGTTGCTTGCAAAGAGGCAATCAACTTTTTGATGGCGCTTGATGTTCCACTCGGCCCTTAAGTTACGAATCCCCGTCGTCATATCGATCAACGTCTGCATCTTCTTGAGCGCTTTTTCATCAATGAGCTTTTCGTTTACTTGCGGCCAGCTTTGTTTAGAAAGAGGGCCTTCTGCAATATCCATTTTTTCCCAAACCTCCTCAGTCACAAAAGGCAAAAAGGGACACATCAAACGAAGGGAATTCTCAAGAATAGAAAAAGCAATCTTGGCGATATTTTCATCATGAAATTTGTTCTTAATAATTTCTAAATACCAATCGCAGAAATTGCCCCAGAAAAATTCATAGATCAAGTTTTCGGCTTCCGAGAACCGATATTGTTCGATGGCACGATCAACGTTTTTCAATGTAAAATGAAAACGGGAAATGATCCATTTTGAGGGCAGGTCGATTTTTTCCCAGTCGAGATCTCGGGCAAGGTCAACCTGTCGGTTTTCAAGAGAGACATTCATGAGAACCAGACGGGATGCGTTCCAGATCTTATTGGCGAAATTTCTGCCGATTTCAAATTTTTCCTTAGAAATATATAGGTCCAAACCGGAATTAATGATCAAACTGAATCGAAGCGCATCCGCCCCATATTCCTCCACAATCTCTAGCGGATCCAGCGCATTGCCTAAAGATTTGGACATCTTTCGTCCTTTGGCATCGCGGACGGTCCCGTGGATATAAACATCCGAAAAAGGAATGTCATTCATGAATTCGAGTCCTGCCATGATCATGCGCGCAACCCAGAAAAAAATAATTTCTGAGGCTGTAAACAGAGAATTCGTTGGATAAAAGAAAGCAAGGTCCTTTGTTTCTTGAGGCCACCCAAATGTTGCAAACGGCCAAAGCCAGGAAGAAAACCACGTATCGAGGACATCTTCGTCTTGTTCTAAATGCTTGCCGTTACACTTAGGGCACTTTTTAGGTTTTTTTCGGTCGACGATCAAGTTTTCCCCTTCGGGACAATCCTTACAATACCATACGGGGATGCGATGCCCCCACCATATCTGACGGGAGATACACCAGTCCCGGATATTTTCCATCCAGTTAAGATAAACTTTGGACCATCGGTCCGGATAAAACTTGACCTTTCCCTCTTGGACGACTTTGATGGCAGGTTCTGCCAGGGGTTTCATTTTGACAAACCATTGTTTGGATAAGTAAGGCTCCACGATGGTGTGACATCGATAACAATGTCCTACCGCATGCGTATGCGGTAGGACTTTTTCAAGAAGTTTTAAGTTCTTTAAGATTTCTAAAATGGCTTCTCTGGCTTCGAACCGGTCCTGGTCGCGCAGTTCTCCGGCTTGCTCATTCATACGCCCATCAGGATGCATAATATTTACAAATTCAAGGTTGTGGCGCTGTCCCATGAGAAAATCATTGGGGTCGTGGGCGGGTGTGACTTTTACCGCCCCGGTTCCAAACTCAGGATCAACAAATTCATCCGAAATGATCTGGATTTCACGCTCAATGATGGGAAGAATCAGGATTTTTCCTATCAAATTTTTGTAACGTTTGTCATGGGGATTAACCGCAACCGCTGTATCTCCCAGCATAGTTTCAGGCCGTGTCGTGGCGACAACCACATACTGGTTGTCATTATCTTTAAAAGGATAGCGGATATAATAAAGGGCTCCTTGTTGCTCTCTATATTCGGCCTCTTCATCCGAAAGGGCTGTTTGACACCGGGGACACCAATTGATAATATATTTGCCTTGATAGATCAGTCCTTTTTCATAAAGGCGTACGAACACCTCTTTAACGGCTTCGCTATAATCGTCATCCATGGTAAAGCGCGTCCGTGTCCAATCGCAGGAGGCACCGATTTTTTTGAGCTGGTTGATAATGGTTTCCCCATACTCTTGCTTCCAGGCCCAGAGGCGCCTCAGCATCTCTTCTCGTCCAATATCGTGCCGGGTTTTCCCTTCTTTGGCCAATTGTTTTTCAACGACATTTTGGGTCGCAATTCCAGCATGGTCTGTTCCGGGCATCCAGCAGGTTTCATATCCCTTCATGCGTTTATAGCGGATAAGAATATCCTGCAATGTATTGTTAAGGGCATGGCCCATGTGCAAAATACCGGTTACATTGGGTGGCGGAATGACAATGGAATACGCCTCTTCTTTTTTATTGGGAAGACCGCGAAAAACCTGCTTTTTTTCCCAATACTGGCACCATTTGGATTCGACTTTTTTGAAGTTAAAACGTGTTGAAAGTTCTATCATTTATTTTTTGGAATCCTTTAATAATTTATATTCGATACTATCAACGAGAGCTTCCCAACTGGCTTGAATAATATTCTCGTGAACGCCAATCGTGGTCCAGCAATCGCGGCTGTCTTGCGATTCGATGAGGACGCGCACCTTGGCGGCTGTTCCTTCTTTGGGATTAAGAACTCGCACCTTGTAGTCCCTTAAATGCATGTCTTTCAAATTAGGGTAAAACTTATTCAAGGCTTTCCTGAGAGCGCTGTCCAAGGCATCCACGGGTCCGTCCCCTTCGGCTGCAGAAAATTCTTCATTTTTATCGATTTTCAAACGAACAGATGCTTCAGCAAACATTTTTCCGTCGAAACGTTTTTCAGTATTGACTTTAAACCCCTCAAGCTTAAAGAATGGCTTGTACTTCTTGAGGGCTCTTTTCATGAAGAGCTCAAACGAAGCATCGGCTGCCTCGAATTGATAGCCTTCATGTTCTTTCATCTGAAGGTTTTTTAAGAGCTTTTTAGCCTCAGGTGATTTTTTATCGAGTTGAGTATCCATCTGCTGAGCTTTCAAGACGATTGGCATTTTCCCTGCTAATTCGGAAGTTACGAATCGCCTGTGATTACCAATTTTGCCGGGCTCCACATGTTCGTAAGCTAAAGGATTCTTGAGCATCGCATCGATGTGCACGCCTGCCTTATGCGCAAACGCGGAATGGCCCACAAACGGGTGGTTGTCGGCGAGTTTCATATTACTCACTTCGCTTAAATAATAGGATGTTTCCGTCAGCAGTTTGAGTTTGTTTTCAGGAATTGTTTTGTATTTCATTTTGACGGATAGGATTCCAATAAGCGTACACAAGTCAGCATTCCCGCACCTTTCTCCCAGTCCGTTAAATGTGCCTTGAATATGGGTACAGCCCATTTCCACAGCGGCCAAGCTGTTGGCAACGGCCAAGTCCGTATCGTTGTGAGTATGGATTCCTAAAGGCACGTCGATTTTTCCCTTGACCTCAGAGATGATCTGACGGATTTCATGGGGCAGGGTACCGCCGTTGGTGTCGCACAAAATGATGCAATCTGCGCCTGCATCTTGAGCGGCTTCCAGTGTTTTTAAGGCATACTCCGGATTATTTTTATAACCATCAAAAAAGTGCTCGGCGTCATAAAAGACCTCTCTTTTTTTCTTTTTCAAGAAAGACAAAGAATCATTAATCATCCTTAAGTTTTCATCAAGGCTGGTTTTCAGGACATCGGTCACATGCAAATCCCATGTTTTTCCAAAGATGGTCAGCGTTTTTGCCTGCGATTTGACGAGTTCTTTTAAGTTCACATCTTCCGACGGCTTAATTTTGGCTCTCCGCGTTGAACCAAATGCGGCGATCACGGAATTCTTGTACTTGGTTGATTTTGCAATCCGGAAGAATTCTTTATCTTTAGGATTGGACCCGGGCCAACCCCCTTCAATATAATGAATCCCCAGATGATCAAGCTTATCGGCGATTTTGATTTTATCGCTTACTGAAAAAGAAACGCCTTCGGTCTGGGAACCATCGCGTAAAGTGGTATCATATATTACGATTTTAGACATAGTTTAATCCTTTCCAATAAAGTCACAATGTCACAATAACTGATTGTTGCTAGGGGCTTGGTTACTGGTTGCCAGCAAAAGTCTCCAGTCCCCAGTTACTAGTCCCTGGCCCCTAGTCCCTAGTCTCTGTTGCATTTGTGTTCTTGTGACCTTTTTGTCTTTTATATTTTCTCCAATTCAAAACTTTTATGTAATGCTTTGACGGCCTTATCCGTATAATTTTTGTTGATAATACAGGAGATGCTGATTTCACTGGTTGCAATCATTTCGATATTGATTTTATTATTCGCCAGTGTCTTGAACATCGTTGCGGCAATTCCCGAATGGGATCGCATCCCGGAACCGACGATAGAAACGCGGGCGATATTTTTATCTGCCAAAACTTCTCCTGCTCCGATTTTTTTCGTGATCCTTTTGGCAACCCTCATGACCTTGGCAAGATTTTTTTTGGCAACGGTAAAAGATATATCTGTCTTGCGTGTATGGCTGACATTCTGGACGATGGTGTCCACACTGATATCCGCCTTAGAAATTTCTGTAAAGATGTCTGCGGCAACTCCCGGCTTGTCCGGAACTTTACAGATTGTGATTTTCGCTTCCGATTTATTGCATGTAATGCCACGGACAGAAATGTTTTCTAACTTTTCATCACTTTTAACTATCATGGTCCCTTCCTCCTTTAAAAAGCTCGAACGAACGTGTATGGGAATATTGAATCTTTTTGCCACTTCAATGGAACGAGCTTGCATGACCTGAGCTCCCAGGGATGCCATCTCCAACATCTCATCAAAGGAGATTTTTTTAATTTTTTTGGCCTCAGGAACAATACGCGGGTCCGTTGTATAAATGCCTTTGACATCTGTAAAGATTTCACATACCTTGGCCTTAAGGGCGATGGCTAACGCCACGGCTGTTAAATCACTCCCTCCTCGTCCCAAGGTCGTGATCTCAAAATCTTCTGTAATGCCTTGAAAACCGGCTACAATAACGATTTTATCTTCATCAAAAGCCTTTTGAATCCTCTTGGCATCAATCGAGTGTATTCGTGCTTTTGTATGCGAGGTGCAGGTCAGGATGCCGACTTGACCTCCCGTAAAAGAAATGGCATCTACTCCTAATTTTTTGACGGCCATGGCCAGAAGCGCACAGGAAATTTGCTCTCCGGTGGAAATCAGCATATCCATTTCCCTTTCGGGCGGATTTTTATCAATTTTAAAGGCCATGTTTTCCAGTTCATCCGTTGTATCGCCCAACGCAGAAACGACGACGGCGATATTGTTCCGTTTTGTTTTTCTTTCGACGATGCGTTTGGCAACTGCTTTAATGCGGTCGATATTGGCAACAGAAGAACCTCCGAACTTTTGTACAATGATTGATTTTTTCATAACAGCATTCTTTCATTTTATATATAACGGGTTATAAATTCCTCCATAAGTTTTTCCCCATTTTCGAATTTGATTCCCTTCTCTTTGGCCGTGTTCTCATTGAATTCCTGCGCATCGTCTATGGGAATCCTTTTTCCATACATGATAAACCCAACCGGATCGTCTGTATGGGTGCGCAGGGCAATGGGGGTTGGATGATCCGGCAGAACCAAGAGACGCACATCATCGTTTTTGTCAAAATGGTTTAAAATCGTTCCGATGATCTCTCTATCGATATGCTCGATGCAGGAAATCTTGGCTTTAAAATCCCCGTTGTGCCCGGCTTCATCAGGGCCTTCGATATGAATGAAAACAAAATCTTTATTTTTAAGGGCCTGAAGCGCATATTCGGCTTTTCCTAAATAGTTTGTATCATAATAGCCTGTAATGCCCGGGACATTGATGACCTCAAGCCCGGCCAGTTTTCCAATTCCGTTCACAAGATCAACGGCAGAAATGATCGCTCCCTCTACCCCGAATTTATTTTTAAACAAAGGCAGATCGATTTTGCATCCTTGCCCCCAAAGCCAGATCATATTGGCGGGGTTTTCCCTTAAATCGATGCGGACGGTATTGACCGAATGGTCGACTAAGATTTCTTTGGAACGCTCCATCAGTTTAAGAAGCATCTTTGCGCTTTTGCCTTCAGGCAGATACTTTGTGATATCTTTTCCTAAAATATCATGCGGCGGTGTGCATTTTATCTCCAGATACTCTTTAGGGTTGCGTACTTTCAAAATCAAAAGATGACGGTAGCTTTTTCCGGCGACAAAACGGACATTCTTTTCATTGATCTGATCGTTAAGGGCATCAATTAGATCAGAGGCCTCCTTAGAGGAAATGTGGCCGGCACTATAATCCTTCATTTTATCATCCAGGATTGTCACAAAATTGCAGCGGAAAGCAACTTCATCTTTGGCTAGATCAATCCCTAAATTGGCGGCTTCCAGAGGAGCCCGTCCTGTAAAATAGTCTTGCGGATTGTATCCCAACAAAGAAAGATTCCCTACATCCGAACCGGGTCTCATATTTTTGGGTATGGTTCTTACCAGCCCGACAGAACCATTTTGCGCCATATAGTCCATGTTGGTTGTATGGGCCACCTCCAGAGGGGTTTTGTTCCCCAGTTCTTCTAGGGGCTGATCAAACATCCCATCGGGTACGATCACAATATATTTCATATTTCTTTATTCAAAATTGTTATTAAGTTTTTTGATAATTTGTTTTTTGATCGGGCAGATGATAATATTCTGCCCTCTTTGTTTACGATGTATCCCTGATAACCGTTCTTTATGCTGTTGGCCACAACAAGATCACAGCGAGCTTGCCCGATCAGATTTACGGCTTTGGCTGTAAGGACTTTTTTGTTACTGGAAGATTCCAGCTTAAACCCTACTAAAAAGGATTTAGGGGACAACTTCTTTACTTCGTTTATGATTTTGATCGTCGGGACAAGGACAAGCTTGAGCTGCTTTACCCCGGATCGAATCTTTGTCCTTACCTTATTTTTGACGGAATAGTCCGACACAGCGGCTGCATGAATAATGATGTCATATTTTTTTTTACTTAGCTCTTTTTTCAGCAAATCAAATAATTCTTGATAAAAGAAATATTTGATTCTTTTGATAGATTTTGACACATAAGGTTTTTGCACAGGACCTTCAAGGAGCGTAATGCTCGTCCCTCTTTTTCTTAGGTCTTTAGCGATTTGTTGGCCCAAAGCACCTGTTGACCGGTTGGTTATGACCCTTATATCATCGATGGAGACCCATGTTGGCCCGCAGGTGATAAGAACTCTTTTGTTTTTCAAAGACATAATGCAAGTCACAAGGTCACAAGGTCACATAACTTAGGTTACTTGGGACTGGTTACTCGTTACTGGCCAGTCCCCAGTTACTAGTCCCCAGCCCCTATTATATTTGTGGCTTTAAAGTCCAATCTCTTTTAATATTTCTTTGACATCCGGCTTTAAGGAAACAGGATCTACAACATTTTTAATCGCAATGTTCGGGTCCTTAAGTCCGTGGCCTGTTAAGGTACAGACAATCCTTGCTCCCTTATGTTCTTTAAAATAACCGTTTTTGTTCAACTTCAAAATACCGGCCACCGATGCAGCCGATGCGGGTTCCACAAAAACACCTGCACCTGCGGCTAGAATTTTATAGGCTTCCAAGATTTCTTCGTCCGTAACAGCATTGATGAGGCCCCCCGATTCATCGCGGGCCGCTTCGGCTGTTTTCCAGCTGGCCGGATTTCCGATGCGGATTGCCGTGGCAATTGTCTCAGGGTTTTCAACCACTTTGCCCAAAACGATGGGAGCAGCGCCTGCCGCTTGAAAACCCAACATTTTCGGAAGCTGTTTGGATTTGCCCGCCTGCTTGTATTCTTTGTATCCCTTCCAGTAGGCGGTGATGTTGCCTGCATTCCCTACAGGGATGGCATGGAATTCGGGCGCATCGCCTAAACAATCACAAATTTCAAACGAAGCTGTCTTTTGTCCTTCAATGCGAAACGGATTTAAAGAATTCACCAGCTCAACCGGGTAATTATCTGTAATCTTTCTTGCAAGCGTTAGGGCTTCATCAAAATTGCCTTGTATGGCAATGACCTGTGCCTGATGGATCATCGCCTGGGCTAACTTGCCTAAGGCGATGTTGCCTTCGGGGATCAAGACAACACATTTCATCGAACCACTTCGCACTGCATAAGCGGCAGCCGAAGCCGACGTGTTGCCTGTTGAGGCACACATAACAATTTTGACATCTTTTTCTTTAGCCTTTGAGATCGCCATCGTCATCCCGCGGTCTTTAAAGGAACCGGTCGGGTTTAATCCCTCATACTTCAAATACACCTCAAGGCCTATCATCTCAGAGAGATTATAGGCCTTGATAAGAGGGGTGTTCCCCTCCTTGAGTGTAACAATCGGAGTTTTATCGGAAACGGGTAGAAACTCGCGATATCTGTCTATGACACCATTGTAGATCACGGCAAATTCTCCATTCTTATGGCAACGGGTTTGCTTTTGACAATTTGTTCTTTGTAAATTTTTTGCAGTGCATCGCGGACCATATTTTCGGGCGCATAATCTGTCAGCATAATGACAGGGACGGAAACTGCTTTATCGTGCACCTTTTGGGAAACGGAATTGATTCCGATTTCATGGTCGCCCAATATGCCTGATATTTTTGAAAGAATCCCGGGCTTGTCTGAAGCCAGAAAACGAATATAAAATCTTGTTGAGATTTCATCGATTTTTTTAAGAACGGCTGAATCGGATTCTTGTGTCAGGTTTCCTAATGCCTGAAAATGCGATTCGCTGCCTTTGGAGGCGACATTAATCAGGTCACTGATAACTCCTGATGCAGCAGCCATCTGTCCTGCTCCCTCTCCTGAAAGAAGGACATCCCCCAGAGGATCAATATTCATGTAGATAGCGTTATTAATCCCATTGATGGAGGCAAGAGGATGCTCCTCTGAAATAAGTGTGGGATGCACCCGAGCTTCAATCACATTGTCCACTTTCTTGGCAATGGCCAGAAGTTTAATTGTGAGTCCCAATTCCTGAGCATACTTGATATCCCCATGGGAAATTTCTGTAATTCCCTCTCGATAAATATCTTTGGCCGTTATAAACTTTCCCATACACAAAGAGACGAGGATTGCCAATTTATAAGCACAATCCATGCCGTTGATATCAAGTGTTGGGTCTGTCTCGGCAAAGCCTTTCATTTGCGCTTCTTTCACGGCTTCGGAAAAGCTATGATTTCTCTTAGCCATGACGCTCAAAATATAATTACATGTTCCGTTGATAATACCGTAGATTTCCTTGAACTGATTTCCGGCGAGGCCTTCGGAGATGGTCTTGATGATGGGAACTCCGGCCATGACAGAACTTTCAAAATAGATATTTTTATTTTTTTGACGAGCTTTTTCAAACAATTCTTTGCCGTATTGAGCAATAACTCCTTTATTGGCTGTCACCACATGTTTATTTTTATCCAAAGCGCCGGTGATAATTTCTTTGGCAGGATGCAACCCTCCGATCAGCTCAACGACAACTTCTACCTCAGGATCATTGAGGATGTCTTTGTAATTTGTTGTCAGGCGTATTTTTTCAAGTTCCTTGGGTTTTGTTTTCTGAAACGCAAGGTCACAGATAGCTTTGACATCAAATTCCGACAAGAATTTTTTCTTGATATAGCTTCTCTTTTTGTTAATGAACTTGATAACACCGGATCCGACGTTGCCGTATCCGATAATACCTAATTTAATCTTGTTCATGATGTTCTTCGCTTTCCTTTTTTTCATATTCTTCATAATGTTGGATTATTTTTGTAAGAACATAATCTGCTTGTCTTGACAAAGGAGAAAACTGTATGCGCGTTTCATAAATGATGTCCTTGATTTTTTCTCGTGATTCGAGAACGTTTCCTTCCAAATGGGTTAATTCTGTCAAATAAGGGGTCTTAAGTTCTATGCCTAGTTTTGTTCCTGGGGCGTAAGGCATTGCTGTGATCAAGCACATGCCGCCTAAGCTGATGTTTTTTAATTGAGAAGCCTCGTGCCGCAGTTTTGGGTCGCTTACATCAAAGTAAGTCAGCACGAAATGTTTTGTAATACGCCTGTATTTCCTTTTTTCTTTTTTAGGGGGTTCACTCATAAAACACCTCAATATTAAAATTAAATTTTGTCGGAGCGAGAGGATTCGAACCTCCGACCGCTTGAACCCCATTCAAGTGCGCTAGCCAGCTGCGCTACGCTCCGAGTTAAATGTTTTTTTCAAAAATAAAGTGTGCTAGCCTCAGCCACACATTAGGGCTGAACGCTCCGAGATTAGATTTCCTATTTGTATTATTATTAATTATCTAATATCTTATAATATAAGAATTTAGAACTTCTAGATTATACTATAATCTGGAAGTAATGCAAAGGAAAAGTTGGATAAGTGGAAAATATAAGAAAAGTTAGAATTCAGAAGAAAAGAGGGGAAAAATATTCAAAAACGGGCAAAATTAGCTCTCTTTTACTCTGCCTTTGTCTTTCGTGCCATAAGGTCTGAAACGGCTTTTAGGGGTTTTTTGCGTTTGTAAATGATATTGAAGACCTCACGTGAAATGGGCATGGATACTTTATATTTTTGGCTTAGCTTAAGGACGGCTTTAACAGTAGGGACTCCCTCAGCCACCATATTCATTGAGGAGGTAATCTCTTCGATAGATTTTCCCTTGCCTAACTGCTCACCTACATAGCGATTGCGGCTTTTTAGACTAAAACAGGTTGTGGCAAGGTCTCCTAATCCGGCAAGGCCTGAGAATGTTTTATGCTTGGCACCCAGGGCTTTTCCCAGCCTTGCCATCTCAACGAGGCCTCTGGTGACAATCGCTGATTTTGTGTTTGTTCCAAATCCGAGTCCGTCACAAACACCGCAGGCAAGGGCAATGATGTTTTTAAGGCTTCCTCCCAATTCAATTCCAACAATGTCTGTATTCGTATAAACACGTAATGTATCGGAATTAAGAATGTGTTGCAATGTTTTCGCTACTTTTGTGTTCTTAGAGGCAATAACGGATGTCGAAGGAATGCCGCGTGCAACTTCTGAGGCAATATTGGGTCCGGAAAGAACGGCCAAAGGAACATCGCCCAGTTCTTTTTTGATGATCTCGGACATACGCAACAATGTTGTTGTCTCGATGCCTTTGGTCACACTCAAGAAGATTTTGTTTTTTATGTCGAATTTTTTGATTCTTTTAAGAACCGATCGAATGTATTGAGAAGGTACAGCAAGAATGACCAGGTTGGCTTGTGTTATGGCAAGGGCTAGATCATCCGTCGCTAAAATGCTTTTGGGGATTTGAATACCTTGCAAAAACTTGTCATTGGTGTGAAACCGGTTGATTTTTTTTATATTCTCTTGGAAGGCACCCCAAAGAGTAACCGGGTATCCTTTTTTTACAAGATGAATGCTAAGGGTTGTCCCCCATCCCCCATCTCCGATCACCGATATCTTTTGTATCTTTTTTTTCATCAGGAATCCCTTATTTTTATTATGTTTTATTATATCCATTTCTGTTCGGGATTCAAGAAGTTAAAAACTTATGATGAAGAGCCAAAAACAATATGCTTTTCTTGATAGGCCCAGCAAATGATGTTAAGATTAGCATGGTCGTCTGAGGATTTTGGAGAATATACATGAGAGACTCTAATAATTCCAATAAGAAAATAATTTTCCTTTCTGTTTTATCAGCGGTCCTTCTTTTTCTTGCCCTGTTCTCTTGGTTGTCTTTATCCTGTCACAAGTCTCTGGGGGCAGTTCTTAAGCAGGTAGCTCTCAATTCTTTTAAAGGAGGATATAATGTTCTGCTTTCTCCCTTTGTGTGTAAGGTTTCCATCAAGATACTGCTGTTGTGTTTGGGCCTTGCTTGTTTTTTTATGGTATTTGTCCTGGACATTTTGTTTTCTAAAGATTACAGGTCTTCCCCAAGCCTTTCTCGGCTTAAAAAAATATTTTTAGTTGTTTTTGTAATAATCTGTTGCATGACCAATGGATTTCAAGTCATGGGTATTTTGGGCGATTATTTGCCGAAATATTCCAATAAATATTTCACAAAAAGTTCGGATAAAAAATACGTAAAGTTTGTTACGCAACTGGATGCCTATGCCCGGGTATGCCAAGGGTTGTTGTCCTATCGATATTGCCGGGCTGAATTTATTACAGACCTGGACCTTCAGGAAGGTTTTGGCATGACCACTCACAGGATGCTGGCCTACTTCTTGTATCCTATCGATATAAGGCATGAGAAGCCCGAGGAGCAAATAAATTGTAAGGTTATCTTCCAAAAAGACAAGGCCATGGATTATGTGGGCAAGGAGTATAAAGCCTTAAAGGTTTTTAATGAAAAAAATATTTTTGCGGTAAGGAATGATTTTTGATGACAACAGCCATGCAATTGTTTATAAGCATATGGGTTCCCTGGATTTTGGGGTATGCCTGTATTCTTTATATTTTGGGTAGGGTGAGATTGCCTTTTCTTCTGATTTTGTCCTTGTCTTTTGGGATGGGGTTGGGTGTTTTATGCCAGTGGATGCTTTTTTTAGGCATGCTCCGTGTTCCTTACCATTTGGACATCATTGGCATTCCCTTGATTATTATAACGGTATTGTTTTTTGCGGCCTATCTTTTTAATCGAAAGAAAGCAGCCCAACAGCCAAGATATCTGCTTCCGGAAAAAACTCAAAAAAAGGGAACGATTTTTTGGCTGTCTTTTTTTTATGTCATTTTTGTGGTTTTTGTCGCCTTTTGGATGGCACTCACCATCCCGGTTTTTTCATGGGATGCTTTTGCCACGGTTGCTTTTAAAGCGAAAATCCTCTTTATTGAAAAAACTCTGGCATTTTTGCCGTATTCGTCGCATGCGGCTTATCCTTTGCATACGCCTTTTGTTGAGGCATGGATTGCTTTTAATCTGGGCATCTGGGATGATCAACTCATCAAGATTGTCTTCCCCCTCACCCTGTGTTCTTTTTTGCTCATCAACTATGTTTTTTTGCGGTACTTTATGGATAATAAGTGGGCCCTATTCGGGTGTTTTCTTTTTTGCTCATCCGCTTTTTTTGTTGCGCATGCGACCATATCTTACCGGGATTTCTTTATGGCTTACTACAATGCGCTTGTTGTCATTTTGATTCTTCTCTGGAGGAAATTCGACGAGGACCGGCTGCTTTTTTTGGCTTCCCTTTTTGCCGGATTTGCGACTTTTGTCAAAATCGAAGGCCAGCTTTATCTGGGGATATCTATTCTCCTTGTTGTTTTGTTGTTAATGTCAGATCGCAGGATTGGCTTCAGGAAAAAAATAAACAAGTCTCTTCTGTTTTTGATCCCCAGTTTGCTGATCTGGCTCAATTATTTTGTTTACAACAGGCTCATCCTTGGCATTATGGTTGAGCAAAAAGGCACGATCGAATTGGGTTGGGAGCAACTGGGCCGCATCAATGATATTTTGAACAAATTGTTTATTGATTGTTTCTATTCCGGCAATTGGAATTTTGTCTGGTATTTGCTGGTGTTTAGTTTGTGCTTACAGCTTGAGAAAGTTTTCAGAAGCCAGGCGATTAAAATACTTTTATTTTTGTTGCTGTGTTTTTTGGGAAATATAATCTTATTGGGTACATTGACGGCGAGTTATGTTTGGTTAGCCGGCAAACTTTGGTATCAAACATTGTCGCGGTTAGTTTTACACTTTTATCCTGTTTGCGTTTGGCTGGTGGTGCTGCTAAATGCGCCTATGGCGCCTCATCAGGAACAAAAACAAGATCCCTGAATCCTCTGAAGCAAGCTCTCAAAAGATGAAAGGCATGGCGGAATGTTTTCATCTTGGATTCTCCGGATTTTCTGTTTTGGTAATGAACGGGAACTTCTAAAATTTTATTACCGAGTTGAGCAGAACCAAAAAGAAGGTCAAAGTCTCCCCACTTGTCTCTTCCCATCTTGATATGTTGAAAATCATTTTTAAACAAGGCCTTGGTCCCGCAGAGCGTATCGGTCAGGCTCTGGCCTGTGATGAAAGTCATGAGAAGCCCGAAGAGTTTGTTGCCGAAATGATTGAGCATACGCATGGCCTGTTTTTCCATCGGATAAACCATGCGTGTTCCGTTGACGAATTGACATAATCCATTATTGAGGGGTTCAAAAAAACGAGGCAGTTCCTCGGGAGCTGTGGAAAGATCGGCATCCAATATCATCAAAATTTCCTGGCTGGCCGCCTTGAAACCCTGCTCTACGGCATATCCCTTGCCTTTATTGGGGGAGTAATCGATGAGTTTTAAATTACCAAATTCATCCCGTAAGGATTTGACTTTTTCGGCCGTACTATCTTTGCTTCCATCGTTGACAACAATGATTTCGGTTTTTTCCCCCATCTGAGGGATGCGGCGGACAGCCTCTTCGATGTTGCCCTCTTCATTATAACAAGGGATAACAACCGTGCATCCCAGTCCAAGATCAACATTATTTTTGGGCGTGGGCTGGATAATCACATACTGCACGCAAGAGAATTTGTTCAAACCCCATATCCTTGTTCCGAGCGTATTGGCCAGATAAGAAAGCAACGGAATATATTTCGGGAATAACAGAAGATATCCGGAATAACTGATGGAGAAATTTAAAAGTTCAAGGATTTTGCCGATATTTCTTTTTTCGATAAAATTGTGCGGGCCTTCGGGCATCTTGGCCCCTATTTTTTCCATGATGTTAAAGATCAGATCCCACCACGGATTGATGGTCGTCACAATGATTCGTGTTGTGGGATGACAGAGTTTATAAACACTTTTGAAAATATCCATGACATCGTAAACGTGGTCCATCACATCGACCATGATGATATAGTCAAATTTTTCATTACATTCAAATTCCTCTATGGGCGTGCTGTAGAAGTGATGCTGCGGATATTTTTCCTTCGCCAATTTGATCATTTCAGGGCTGATATCAATTCCGACACCATATTGAGGATTTGTCGTCGCCAAAACCTCCCCTGTCCCGCATCCGACTTCCAGGACCCGGCTCTGAGGACGCACATGTTTGAGAATAAAGGCTTTGATGTTGCGATAATAAAAAACATTTTTCTTTTTCCACTTGTCGTAGTCTTTTGCAATCTCATCAAAGTGGTTTTTGACGGCTTCTTTTTTGGGTATTGATGACATTAATGAATTTCTGTTTTGGATGAAAGCGGATTCACTAAAACTTTATATAAAGAGAAGACATCATTTTCATAAACAAGCTGCATCAGTCGGTTATCTTTGGGATTCAAGTAACGCATAAAAACGATATAATTCACGCGGTATTTTAGAATTGCCTTCGAAAGGGCACTTTCGATCGGATCCCTAACAAAGACTTGATAGGGCTCAATATCGTTAAGCCGATTTTGCCATTCTTGGGCCGCCTTGTAATCAAAACCAATGATGCCGCAATCCCGGTAAGACATCAGGATTTTTCGTTCGGAAAAAATGCGGAATCCCCCCATTTCCATATTATGGGGAACGAGGATCAAAGCGTCTAAGGGCGTATTTTCTTTGACGTATTTTTGCATATCGATCCAGTTTCTCTGCAATTGCCAGAACCCTTTTCCGTGCTTCTCAATTTTCAGGAACGCAAAATGATAATAGGTAAAATAAGCAAAAAAGCTGACCAGAGGGATGACAATAAAAATCTGTCTGAGGACACTTTGTTTTTCCGGATTTTTGATAAAAAAGTGAAGGATGTAGTTGCAGAGGATCAAACCTGAGATGATCGCCAGTGTCACCGATGAGGTCCTGTGCGGGATCCCTTCTTTAAAAAAAAGTTTGCTCATCGTCAATAGCATAAAAAGAAGCCAAAGAAATGTAAATGTTAAATAAAGATTGCGTTTTAAATTTTTATCACGACGCAATAATTCACTAAAATTAAGCAAGAAGAGGATAAAAAATCCAACAAAGGCTATATAATTCTTTGAACGTACAAAAATAAGAGAAATGGAAATCAACAAAAGCACCCACCATCTCTCTTTTTGGGAGACATCAAACAAAAGGATGAGGGTATGTCCCATAAGGATAAAAAGCATGAATTGTGCATTGCGCACCAAATTAAGGTCGAGAACAAAACGAGCAGGAAAAATGTGTGAAAAAATAAAAGAAAAGAATAACAGACAAAATCCAGTCGTCATGATTGTTTGGCTTTTTTTGTCTTCCTGGAATTTTTGATTATGCGCAAGATTAAGAATCCAAAACGCGATCAAGACCCAGTATTGCCGGGTTGTTCTAAAGAAAATATCGAGGCTGCCGAGGAGCTCTTTCCATGATTTATCATAAAGAATAAAATTTTGCGGACAGGCGATTTTGTAAAGGGAGATCCATTCCGTAACAAGGTTGGCTTCTTGAGGGGATGCAGGTGTATTCAAGTGTTTTTTGATGACCCAGATGAACAAAGGAAGCGCACATAGAAGGAACGCCGACGAGCTAAGGATGAGTTTTTTCCATTTTCCGGTTCTTTGGTAAAAAAGGATATAGGAAAGCATATAAAGAAGCGGAAACAGGCTGTAGAGGGCATGGAAATTGGCTGCAATGCCCAGTATCGCCGCGGCAAGAAAATAACGTTCTTTGTAGAAGAAATACATACCGGCCATGATAAAGGCCAGGGCAAATTCCTGATGGGAAAATGTTCTGTAGAGAAATTCCTCGACGCGTCCTAAGACAACAATCATAACAACGCAGGAAAAAGCTGTTAGTTTGTTTTTGGAAATCCAATGCCATAATTTGTAGATCCAGAAAAACATGAAATATCGCGACAAAAGATAGAGCGCAAAGTAAACAGGCGGGATCTGTTCGATAGTAATAATGCGGGCCAGGATGGGATATAAAAAAGATGTAAAATTCTGCTTTAAGCTTTCAACGTAATAGTCACCTGCATAAAGCGAGGGATCAATCAGTTTTTTTAGCAGAGGGATTTCCAGATGTTGATCATCCCATCCATAGGTATATCCATTGGTCAAAAGGAAAATAACAAGAAGGATGAGAGCGAGAAAAAAGTCGTTTTGAATGATTTTTGAGAGTTTGTCTTTGAATACCATGATCGATAGAACAAAAAGTTTATTTCCAAACAAAAATTTCACGGAAAACTTCAAACATATAGGCAGCTCCCCAGCGCAGGACCTGCAGTTTGGCGACGCCCCCCTCTCTCTTGGGTTCGTCCCCGGGGATTTCTGCGACCCTTAGTTTTCTTTTAGCCGCTCTTATGGAAAGAAGCGGTTCCCAGCTGATATTGGTCCTGAAAAGCTTTTCTTCCAATTGGAAACTTTCATCCTTATCCAGGTCCAGTTCTTTAATCAATTTTGTGTAATAGGCTCGATAAATGACCATCGCATCCGTATAATGCCCTCCGTGAAAAAGATTGATGAAGGCGGTAAACATTTTGTTACCAAAAGCCGTGATCGGCGTATCGTCGTAACTTTTGGCGCCTTTGGCATAACGGGAGACGATGACCATATCATAGCCTTCTTTGAGCTTATGGATACACTCCGGAATAAGCTCGGGGATCGAGTTGCCGTCAGGACTGAAGGTCAGAATCACATCTCCTGTGATATGCGGCAGGGCATCCATATAGGCTTGCCGGACGCCGGGCTTTTTTTGGATGACGATCGGGTATCCCATTTCTTTGCAGTGTTCAATGGTGCCGTCTGTGGATTTACCGTCGACAATCAGAAGCTGATCATACCATTCGGGTTTGATTTGAGGCATGATTTCTTTCATGCCTTCGATTTCGTTGAGCGTTGGGATAAGAAGAGTGATTTTCATAAAATTAAGAGCGGGCGATGAGAATCGAACTCACGTGTCAAGCTTGGAAGGCTTGTGTTCTGCCACTGAACTACGCCCGCAGGAACAATAGATATAAGTTATAAGTTATAAGTGGTAAGTTATAAGAGGATTAACTAAGAGTCCTTAATTTTTTAGATAATCCACACAACATTTTACCAACTTCATCAGAAAGATCTGAGATTTTTTCAAAATCTGAAGTGTTGCAGTATCCCAGATCACGACATAAAATCAAATGATATTTTGTCTCTTCCAGGGAACCTTGCGATATATCCAAAAATCTTAAAAAATCCTTTTTGCTTTTTTTCTGGCCTTCGGCGATGTTGGCACATATAGAAACAGATGAACGACGTATTTGATTTGATAAACAAAACTTTTCTTTGTCAGGCAACGTTTCTGTGAGCTTGTAGATTTTCAGAACCAGATTATGTGCTTTCTGCCAAACTTTAAGTTTTTGAAAACCTTCAATTTTCATTTTTATCCCCCTTTCTCTTGGGTAGTTGAACAAGGGAACAGGGGATATTCTTACCACTTATAACTTACAGCTTATAGCTTAAAGTGGGCAGGGCAGGATTCGAACCTGCGTAGCGCGTGCGCAACAGATTTACAGTCTGTCCTCGTTGACCGCTTGAGTACCTACCCGATAGAAGTCGTAAGTTGTAAGCTATAAGTCGTAAGTGGCGTAATGATAAAAAATGTAAATAACATTTTTTATAAATCTGATTGTGAATATAGACTATTTTTGCAGTTTCCAATCAGACTTTATTAGAACTTACCACTTACCACTTACCACTTATAACTTACAACTGTAGATAAGCTGGCGAGAGGCTTCGAACCCCCGACCTACTGATTACAAGTCAGTTGCTCTACCAGCTGAGCTACGCCAGCATTGTTTTCTAAGTCATTGATATTCAAAGAACTTATGAGCTTCTTGATTTCACTTGCTTCGTCTCGCTTTTCCCTTGGTGTCCATATAGTGTCCATCTGTCTGCCTAAAATGTCAACGGCGTGCTTTTTATGACTTGGCGACAGGTGAGAATACCTTAGAGTCATTTGGAGAGATTTGTGCCCCAATAACTCTCTTACCGTGTTCAAATCCACCCCAGACATTACCAGATGTGACGCAAAAGTATGACGAATTGAGTGAAATGTTGCCCCAACTATACCAGATTTCTCCAGGGCTTTCAAGAAAGATTTTTTGAAAGCCCGTAAAGGTTCTCCATTATTTTCACAATACTTTAAATATCCAAACAGAATTTTTAATTTCATAAACCGGTTCAAAAAATCTTGAATCTCTCATTGATTCTATTTTATTATAAATAACCCTCCTCCCATATTTCCTAATTTCTCTTTCACCAATGATAATATATTCAAAATTATTTTCCCGAAGTTCTTTGCTTAATCTTGATAATTCGAAACCCATCGCCTCTTTAAATGAACCTTGATACTTCTTGCTCCAGTAATCACTGTGCATATCATGCCCAATAACAAATTCATTGTCTACGAAAGCAAAAACTTTTGTATTGGGTTTGAAGTTATATCTCATCCATAGATAACCCCGTATTTCTCTTGCCGAAGACCAAAAGGCTCCCCATGACCAAATATATGTGTTAGTAATAAACTTATGATAACCAGATGACCAAAGCACACTGATCACAACTGCAACTAGAAACAGCTTTTTGAAATTCCTGCTTAATGAAGCCATGCATTCTAATGTTGCTTCTGCTGCTAACATAGAAGCAGGTATAGCAAATAATGCCCAAAACCGATAAGCGAACAAACCTACAGGCAGCTTAAATGTCTTGGTATTACATCCTAAAAACGTGAAGAATAACCAAAAAAGCATCGTTAAACCATAAATTCTATCCTTATGTTCACTTTTTCTGATTAAATGAAAACTGCTAAGAATACCTAACAAAATAAAAAAACTAATAACGATCCCAACTCCTGCAGGATTATTCCTATCATTACGTTCCGGGAGGAATAAATAGTGATATATCTTGTGGGCTCTTGTCGTGGCACCTCCGCTGGGGCTAAAAAGCTTTCTTGCAAAGCTACTGGCCTCATGGGGAGTTTCTATTTTTGTGATTTTCGATGCAAAGGCAAACCGCAACTTTTTAGAATTATACTCTTTTAAAACAGGACCATACCAAATAAGTGAAAAAAGCATTCCAATGATAGGAATCAAAATTATATATTTTTTAATACGTTTATCTATAAGGTAAAAGCTTAGGTATAAAAAGAACAACATTATCAAAAATTTTATTGGCTGGGTCGGCTGAGTTAAACAAATACCCGCGATAACAACGGATGCTGGAAGAGAGAATCTTTTATCTTCTTTTGATTTCAAGATTAAATAAAAGGCTGGAATAAACAATGTAACTACTAAAGAATGAGACCAAATATAATGACTCAGATAACAAGGGATCGTAGCCAGAAAAAATGTGGCCAATAATGCTTTATTCCGATTTTTGGAGAATTGTTTCACAAAGAAATAGAAGAATAATATACCCAAAGTGACAATAAAACCATTAAAAAATTTTATAGTCCAATATAACGATGATGATGTTTGGTGCATAATCGCGATAAGCAAATCATACCCGGGTGGATAAGGATTCATATACGGAAAAATGCCCGAAGGAATGTTTATATTACGCTCCACACTGATATACTTAATACTCGCTGCATGAAACCAGGAATCATCACTTTCGAGCCAAGGATACGTAAAAGGCCCATAACAATAACAGATACCGCAGAAAATTATAATTAATAAAAGGCAAACATAATGCCATTTTAATTCTAAAATATTGTTTTTTGGAAACTGACAACAGTTTTTTCTAAAACGGAGAATATCAAATACGGGTAGGGCCAAAGAAAGCACTAAAAATATTTTCCAATCCAATGAAATCTTTAAAAAATTCAATAATACTCCCAAAACAGGGAAGAAACCCATACCTATAGCAATACGCATGATATTTACTTCCAAACTCATCTGCTTTTCAAATCGTGTAAGGCTATATCCCAATCCGTACATATAAATTAAGAACAAAACAATATTTAAAACGTATACCATATCCCCCTACTTTAGGCTAAAAATCCAAACAACATCTTTGTCTTCATTTTCAACTGTACGAGAAACTGTCTTTTGTAATTTAAAACCAAGGCCATCAAGATATTTTATCCTACTTTCAGAAAGAGGATATATCCACTTTG
>Ga0272441_10002867_pt1 | contig 34194 bp, 39 predicted proteins | sample SSMProp6N_FD_193582 | JGI IMG/M metagenome (GOLD analysis project Ga0272441, IMG submission 193582) | Marine sediment archaeal communities from Little Sippewissett salt marsh, Falmouth, MA, United States - SSM-Prop-6N | ecosystem: Environmental > Aquatic > Marine > Wetlands > Sediment ... | reverse complement strand
ATTCCCACCGCGTAGTTTTGACACCCATGCACTCCATTAAAGCAATTCTTTGCCGCGTTTCCTTTTGTGGTTTTCTTGCGCGAGCGAGTAGGGAAGCTTTCCGCAGGAAAGCAGTCCCACCCAAGAGATGTCTTAAAGCCCTTAATGTGATGATATTTAGGGGGTTTTTCTTTTTCAGGGGATAAATAGGGGACACATAAAGGTGAACAAAAGGAAGATTTTATCCCCACCTTCCCTCCCTTTGGGCATACATTGAATAGGTTAATTCAGAACACTTACCAGGCAAACCATATAGAATTGGAAATACATTTCAAGACATCTCGTGCCAGGTCAAGTAGGCGAGGAGAGGTGGGATAAGATGCAAGGTTACTTTATAAGGCATTTTTTATGCTCCATACCACAACCTATCAACAGAACTTGCTCTTATCCGTGAAAGATCGATGGATAAAGACTAGCTTTAGGTGCACCTAACAAGTTAGGCATAATTAAAAACAACACTTATAAAAAAATTTACCGCAATAGCACTTTTGACAATTGTTTCATTATTCTTTGGATTTAGCTTTATAGCTCATGACCCACCGGCAGTCCAATTTTTGAAATCATTGGATCAAACCCAAAGAGATAAAGCACAACTTTCATTTGATCATATGTCAAAGACTTTTTGGCATTTCATCCCAGGCTCAAGCATACCAATAGCGGGAATACAACTAAGGGAAATTAATTCATCACAAAAGGAGCTGGTGAATAAACTTCTTCAATCCTTTCTTTCAGAGACAGGTTATCTCAAGACCAAAAAAATAATAGAATTAGAAAACACGTTGTTGGAAATTACAGGAGATTCTGTGACGAGAGACCCAGAAAAATATTTCGTAGCGTTTTATGGAAACCCGGAAACCGATAGGCTTTGGGCTTGGTCCTTTGAGGGGCATCATCTTTCACTCAATTTTACAGTTTATAATGGAATAGCCACTATTGCTCCCCGGTTTATAGGTGCAAGCCCTGCAACTATTCGCAAGGGAACTCGAAAAGGTGATCGCACACTTGATAAAGAGGAGGATTTAGGACTGCAGTTGATTGCCGCCTTGACTGATGAACAAAGAAAATTCGCAATATTTCAGCAGAAATCATTTTACGATATCGCGACAGTAAACTCAATTGAAGTTGGTCCGTTAAGCCCTGTTGGTATTAAGTTTAAAAAGCTGAACCCCGATCAACAACTTATTTTCCTAAACCTCTTAACTGAATACCTTTCAACCATTCCAACTGAGCAGGCTGAGAAAAGAATGGAAAGCATCAAGAACGAAGAAATGGATGAGCTAAGATTTGGATGGGCAGGAGCTACTGTTTCTGGGGAAGGCCATTATTACAGGATTCAAGGTAAATCGTTTTTGTTAGAATTTAACAATACACTGTGGAAAGCTAATCATATCCATACAGTTTGGAGGGATTTCAATGGAGATTTTGGCAGGGATTTAATTAGAGAACATTATGAGAATTCGGATCATCACAAGAACAATTAATTACAAAGGCTATAAATCATTGCTGCCCTATCGGGACAGCAACGCTTATTAGCCAAAACCTTTGGCAACAATACCTATGCGCATAATTATTCTTATTTGCTCAATTTGGCTAATGGGAGCCCTTCTGTCAGAGGGTGACAATCACGCACTGTATCTTTCTATGACGGAGGTCCATGTAGAAAAGGGCTCGATGAAAGTGGTGGTCAAAGTCTTTTCTGACGACCTAAGAGATGCCTTGAAAAATTATGCTCCGGCAGAATATCAGCCTGCTGAGCTGTCCCGGTTTTTTTCTAGCAACAAAACGATTGCCACAGACTATTTCAATGAGAAGCTTAAACTCTTGGCTGATAAATCGAGATTGACATTAGCGCTTGAAGGACACACCGTAGAGGGGGACGTACACTTTATTAGGTTTCAATCTCACTTCAGCACATACATGAAAACTTTGTTGGCAGATGCAACATTCTTGATGGAGCTCTTCCCTACCCAGGTGAATGTGATCAAAGTAAATAGTGGTGAAAGGACCCATTTTTTGAAATTCACCAACGCGTCTGGTCCTCAGTCGGTCAATCTGCAGAATTGAATAAATCCATCATCATGTTGGTGGTGACAGAAACCGCCGTGCGAATGGTCGGTTCACTTTCAGGATGGTAGAAGGGGGAATGCAAGCCCGGCAAGTCACCACTTTCGATCTTCTCCCTGGTTACGGTTCCCAGCCAAAACATCGCGGTAGGTACATCATGCTCGGTACGACCGTACATGGCAAAATCTTCTGCTCCCATGATGGGGTCTGTCGCGATCACGTTCTCACTGCCTATGGTCTCTTCAGCTGAAGCAATAAGTACTTTGGTCAGTTCAGGGTCATTGTAGTTGGAAGGTACATATTCTTCAGGAATCCTTACATCCGGCCATTTCTCCTCGGGCAACCCTGCTGCCACTGCATTTCCCCTACAAATTTCTCTGATGCGCTTGTGGACAAGCTGTCGCACCTCCTCCTTATACGATCGTAACGTCAACTTCAAGGTTACCTGATCCGGAATGATATTCCCCACGGTACCACCTTTTATAGCCCCTACGGTCACCACCGCATCATCCAACGGCGTTACGCTTCTACTGACAATGGTTTGCAGGTCCATGATGATACTGCTTGCCAGGACTATTGGGTCAATGGCCATATGAGGAGAAGCACCATGACCACCTACACCAAATACATCGATTTCGATCATCTCCGCATTGGCCATCGAATAACCGGGGATCAGGCCGATTGTGCCTGCTTCCAAAGCTGGATTACAATGATGTCCGATCCCAAAGTCAGGTACCCCAAACTGCTCATACAGACCCGCCTCTAACATCATGCGTGCACCTACTCCTATTTCCTCTGCAGGCTGACCAATGAGCATCAATGTTCCGCTCCAATCCTCTTTGTTATTTGCCATGGCCCTGGCTGTCCCCACCCAGGAAGTCATGTGCATGTCGTGTCCACAGGAGTGCATGACGCCTGTTTCACTGTCGTTGTGAATGATCTTTACTTTACTGGCATAAGGGAGATCCGTCTTTTCATACATCGGCAATGCATCCATGTCGGTCCGATACAGGATGGTAGGACCCTCTCCGTTTTTCAATATACCTACGATACCATATCCCCCTACACCTTCTGTGACTTCAAAACCAACCTTTTTCAGCTCGGAAGTCAATGACTTGGCTGTCCGCTCTTCCTGCAGGGAAATCTCAGGATTTTGGTGCGTACGCTCATAAAAATCGATGAGGTAAGGGATATCACTCTCGATCCAATTACTCAGCTTACTATCTTCGGGATTACCTGCTCCAACAGAAAAAAGGAGAACGGTAGCGATTAGGAAAAGGGGATGCTTCATGATTTTCAACAGTCAATTATCTTTTCAAAGCTAATGAAACTTTTGACAGAATAATCGGATAAAAAATCCTTAACTACCACTAGCGGGCATGGCCAAGCGCGCCATTTGTCAGATATCGGATCATATCACTCGCCTTTCCACCAGGCTAATCCAGTTTTTAGAAGCTCTGCGATAAGGTTATTACTATCGCTGTAGGCGTTAGCCCTTCAATTCTTTATTTAGGGCTTCCAGGATAATTTCAGCTTGCTTTTCCATATTGATCAAAGACATCTCCCTATACCAATTCGAAATATTTCGAAGGCGTATCAGGGAATAACGATATTCGGAATCATTTTTTAGTTTTTCAAAATCCAGCGGCCTGGCAAGGCCAATGAGTTCCTCAGGACTCCAGGTGTTCCAGTCGTCATAACTGTTGCTTTCTTTCCAATCTTCATAATTTGATTCCCAAAATCCTTCGAATCGTGTATTCCAAACACTCCTGGAAGCTTCAAACAATTCACGGTTATATATGTCCTTTTGTTTTGTGGTGAAATCCGAAGTCCTATAATAGCTAATCAGGGATTCTCTTAATTCTTTATTACTAATGATACTCCAGTCATGGGAGGTTATCGATTCATAGGTGCTAAAGCTAAAAGGTGTATTCCAATCTGCAGAAATATTCCCAAACTGGTACATCAAGGAATCATTCCAAGGCAAATCCCCCTTCATATAATCCAAAATGAAGTTTATTGCCTTTTTAGATGTAGTAGCCGCTGGAAGAGTTTTATAAATTGCTGCCAGATCACTTTCCAAATCAATTTTAAAACCATTCAGAAATTCTCTTTCCTGAATTCTCTTTTGTCTGTCCTCATTCCAACTGTCTACCTGCAACGCAATCAATATCCCCGCCACCACCAGTAGTGTCTCCCCAACGGCATACAGCAGGTATTTGGTGAACTTGTTATCAGTTAGGAATCTTTGACGTATTTTCCTGAGAAACCTAATCATTTAAGTACTGTTTGATTTCCCCCCTCAGGTCATTCAGCATTTCTTTTCGGCCCTCAAGGCGTTTGATCATATTAAAGGACCGACCCAGATCTCCTATCAGGTAGGATTCGAACCGGGGATCCTGTAAAAAAAGTGCAATCGCATTTGGGGAGTCGTTTACTCGTTTATCCTCTATGGATCCCAAAAGCGCATAAAAATCAGTATTTCCCTCTACAATCACCACTTCTTCTGCCGTTTCACTATTTAAAAAGTCATTCGCCAGCGTCGCCATTAGGGGTTCAAATGTAGATTCAATGAACCTGAGTGAAGAGGTGTTTACATCATCAATATTCTCAAATCCAGAATAGTATTCAATGAGTTTTTTCAGGAGCTGCATGTCTTTAAAGTGCTCAAAGGTTCCAGTACTTTTTGACGATTCGAAAGTGGCATCGAAACTGATTGCCGACTCATTGTAATAAAGGGGGTCGGTGTGTTTTCCAAAATCCACCGGGTTCAGATCCAATGCTGGATTTCTCACCCGGATTAAAAGCCAAGTCAGGTTATCGATCCGGTTTTTGTAAAAGGCGGACATTTCCTCAATGTTCTTCCGGTCACTTTCCAAATCGACCATAATTGAACGGTAAAATGCATTCTGTCTGCTTTTGTTTTCCAGCTCCTCTTTCCAGGTGTTTACCTGCAAGGCAATGAATATCCCAATCACAACCAACAAGATCTCCCCAATGGCATACAGCAGGTATTTGGTGAACTTGTTATCAGTTAAGAGGCGTTGACGTATTTGGCGGAAGAAGCTGAGCATGGGTTCAATAATTTTGAATTAACCCCAACAGGCGCATTCCTGAAACGTCCAGATTTCTATAGTCTTCAAAAAGGGTAGCCAAATGGGAATTTCGGAGGTTTACCCCTGTTGATGAAGGGTGTTTTAGTAACCCGCGAATTTCCGAAAGATCCCCCGGGTCGCTCAGTTTTCTTTCTATAAGGGGGAGTAGGCGCTGCATGACATTATCCCTGAACAAATCCGTTTCCATTTCCTCTATAAAATTGTTTACACTCGTTTCCTGTTGCTGAATTTCTTTAATCTGACTGTAATAACGATACAATTCCGTTTCAATATCCGATCCCTGCAACTTACCCAGATACCCTGAATTTTTGAGGGCTTCAAAACCACTCATGTCCGGACGGAAATAAATCTCATAAATAGCCAGGTGTTTACCGTACTTCTCAAAAAAAGACAAGATCTCATCGGCAGGCAAGGAGTCTTTTTCTATTAAGGCCATGTAGCTTCTGGAACCTTCCCGGGAATGGTCCCTATAGACCAGGACTTCATTGAGTTGCTCCAGGTCAGTAGTAACATTATTGGCGATATTGCTAAGGTACCCCTTTAGCTCCCGTCGTTCTTGCTTTTCGGTATTCCAATTGTCTACCTGGAGCGCAATCAAAATACCTATCACCACCAGTAATATCTCACCTATGGCATACCTGGAATATTGAAAAAATTTATTGTCTATGGCGAGTTGTTTACGGATTCTATTAAAGATGCGGGGCATAGGGTGGTTGATTACTTCTTCAAAATACGAAAAATAGCAGAAGCATTGCTCCAAACGTGCCTGGAATAGCTTTGTTGGCAGATGGAGGAGGGGGATAGACTACAGGTATTCCTAAAGGGGATAGCGCCTGATTTTTGTCAAGGATTCTTTTTTTGATTGTATATGATAAAAGCCGCGCGCTGAATAAGTGGCTATCCTTTTATATCCTGTTGGCTCAGTATTGCCTCCGTAATGAATTTCATCGTGCATGAAAGTATGTCAGGCCGCAATTTCTAAGATATAGGGTTTCTTCCCCTAGTTTCGGGTTGGATTTGTTGTTAAAAGCGCTTCCATCAGGTTTTTCCGGACGGTTTTAAGCGAATCTAAAAATCAGTTTAATCTTACATAAAAAGAAAGTGCTTTCCTTGAAAGGATTGAAGACAGTCTGGGTTTTGAAATACTGTTTCATTTTTAAGTGATTTAAATGGTTAATGAATCCATCTTCAAGGCTAGCCCTGAAGATAACGAAACCATCACTTATCTTGAGACCAAGTTCAATCCACTTTTAGCTGAAGATTTACAATCTATTTGGCAAAGGGTTGCGGGTTTTAACAGAGGTCGTAAGGGTTTCCGTGGCACCTTGATATTTTTCAGGATTCAGTGATAAAGATCATATGAGTATATCTACTGCTGACTTAGTTTTGAGCGTCCTATTCGATACTCTATGATAAAAGCACTCTTTTTTGCGCTATCCATAAGTGCGGCGATCAGTATGGTCGCCCAGAACCCCTTGTATACTAAAACCGGTGATGCGTCGGAGAACCCCGGACGTTTCCGTACCCTTGAAATACGGGGTCACTCCGGTGGCCACATGTATGGAGGCGAAACCCTTAGCTCCAAGTTGGAATCTGGTTATGGCGCATTGGAGGTTCGCTTTGCCTGGCAGAGTCGGGATGAAGAGATATGGGGTAAATATGGCTACCCCTCCTATGGGGTGGGGGCGTATTCCGGTTTTTTAGGGGACCCTGAGGTGTTTGGGAATCCTAACGCCTTTTTTGGATTTATAAATTTCCCGGTAAGCAGGCCCTCCCGAAGAAACCAGTTTGCCATTGAGCCTTCTCTGGGCCTTACATACAATCTGAAGCCTTTCGACCCGGAGAACAACCCGCTGAATGATGCGATAGGAGCCCGAATGGCTGTTTATTTCAATGTGAATTTCGGTTGGGCGTACCGCTGGACCCCGGAAATGGACATCACCTATGGGATCGACTTTTCACATTTCAGCAATGGCCGCAGCTTTACTCCAAACTGGGGGCTGAATATGTTTGGGTTGAATGTAGGGCTTCGCTATCATTACAATGCGGACCAGCACCGGGTGGATAAGGGCATATATCCGGATCAAAAGCTGCAAGGCCGCTACCTGCGTTCCCCGAAGACCCCTAATGAAAAGGTGGAAGACAATCAAAGCCTGAATCTCTATGGGGCTATCGGTACGGTCCAGACGGAGGAAGGTGCGGGAACCGATACCCGCTATGGGACATTTTCCCTCGTGCTGGACTACCAGCATAAATTCAACAATATGCACAGCGTTTCCGCAGGTGTCGACTATTTTGTCGATAACAGCCTGAAGGAATCCTACCCGGAAGGAGATGGAAAAAACAGTCTCATAGGGGTTCATGCCGGGTATGATTTTATGTTCTACAGGTTTACCATAGTGCTCCACGGGGGAACCTATATTACAGATAAGCTGGGTAAGGATGCCTTATTTCTGAGGCCGGCAATCCGGTATGACCTCAATAAGTGGATGTATACCCAGGTAGGACTTAAAACCTTAGGGTTTGCGGCGGACTGGGTAGAGTTCGGGATTGGTATCAGGCCATTCAGATGGTAAAAATTGCATTTCGGGCTTTTTTGCGGATGTGCCTTTGTAAAGCTGCCCCCGTGTCCTGATTGGATCTATTGGAGCAAATCAAAATTGCGTACACTTCTGCGGTTCTTAGTTTTTATAAGCCGCCGTGCCGGAATCATCTACCAGTCATTTTCTTTGGGTTTCTAATTCAAAACTGTCATTTTCTCATAGGGGTATATGATCAAATTGAGAGTTTTACGTCAGATTATTGTTAAGAAACTCTTTTTTCCGAATGGAATTTTCACCTTTTTCATCGCCCTATGTACCCGTGTTTTCAGTCCTTTTCATTCCCTATTTAAAGCTGAATTTGAATCGTTAATAAAACTGTTGAATAGTTCTTATCAAGCCCTTCTTTTTTAGTGGACAAAGTTTGAACTTTACACAGAAGATTAGTACACCCCTATTTTAATTGTGAGGCCAAAATTGTCTTTCCATGTAGATCGGAGGTAACTTTTGCGCTGTTTTTTTGAGAGAACGTTATATATAAATTACTGAATATCAATTTGTTAAAAGCTTAAACGATGCAGATTACCCAAGTTATTAAACGCGATTACAGTACGAGCCCCTTCGTGCTTGAAAAGATCACCAATGCCATTGAAGCGGCCATGCAGGCTGTTGGCAATGGCTCCCGGAAGGACGCAGAAATCATTTCCATGCAGGTATATGAAAGCCTTCTGATTCGCAAGGAAACCGATCCGGAATACACCCCGACTGTGGAACAGGTCCAGGATATTGTGGAGGATAAACTCATGGGGAGTACCTTCCACGATGTAGCCAAGGCATACATCATCTACAGGAATGAACAAACGCGCAAACGGAAGTCAGATGTCTTTGAGAAACGCATCAACCTCAAGCCTTATGAGTATCCGCATCTATACCAATATGTAGACGCCATTCGCCATTCCTACTGGATACACACCGAGTTTAATTTCACCAGTGATATTCAGGATTTCAAAACCCGGCTCAGCGAGGTAGAACGCAGTGCGATTAAAAATACTTTATTGGCCATTTCCCAAATTGAAGTGGCGGTCAAGACTTTCTGGGGGGATATTTACCACCGGATGCCCAAGCCTGAAATCGGGGCGGTAGGGGCCACTTTTGCAGAGAGTGAGGTCCGCCACCACGATGCGTATTCCCACCTTTTGGAGATTCTGGGACTCAACCATGAATTCAATACCCTAAAGAAGAAACCGGTTATTATGAAGCGGGTCCACTACCTGGAGACTGCGCTTAAAAATGCCAAGAGCGAAGATAAAAAGGACTATGCGGAGTCTATTCTGCTTTTTTCCCTGTTTATTGAACACGTTTCGCTCTTTTCCCAGTTTCTGATCATCATGGCTTTTAACAAGCATCGCAATATGCTCAAAGGGATATCCAATGCCGTTGAAGCTACTTCCAAAGAGGAACAGATCCATGGAGATTTTGGAATTGACCTGATCAAAATACTTCAGGATGAAAACCCCGAATGGTTCAGTGGGGAATACAAAGAGATGATCCGGAAAGTATGTGCACAGGCGTATGACGCGGAAAGCGAGGTCGTGGATTGGATTTTTGAATCCGGGGAACTCGAGTTCCTTCCTAAAGCCGTGATTCAGGAGTTCATCAAGAACCGCTTCAACCAGTCTTTGGAGAGCATCGGGATTGATAAAATATTTGAAGTCGACGAAAACCTGCTGCAGGAAACAGAGTGGTTCGACGATGAAATTATAGGCACCAAGCACGGAGATTTCTTCGTGAAAAGATCCATTAACTACAGTAAAAGAACACAAAGTATAACCAGCGAAGACCTTTTTTAACTATGAGCGAGAACACTACAACCAACTTATCTGACGATTTAAAAAAAGTAAAAACCCCTGTGGTTGAAGAATTAATCCACGCTCGGAAGGAGACCTTGCAAGAGGCTAAAAATTCCGAAGAACCCGCTTTTGAATGGCTTACGGACCACAGCCGGCAATTTCTGGCTTCGGGCTACCTGCCTGAAGGGGTTTCAGCCGAAGAGCGCATCCGTGAGATCGCAGACAGGGCGGAACAGATCCTGGAGATCCCGGGTTTTTCAGATAAATTTTACAAATACATGGGAGAGGGATACTTTTCGCTGGCCTCTCCGGTATGGTCTAATTTCGGAAAACGCCGCGGACTGCCCATCAGTTGTTTCGGGTCGCACATAGACGACGATATGGGAAACATCCTCTTTACGCAGTCCGAGGTGGGGATGATGTCAAAACTCGGAGGGGGAACCTCCGGGTATTTCGGAAAAATCCGCCATCGGGGAGCCCCTGTGAAGAACAATGGCTACGCCTCGGGGGCAGTCCATATCATGCAGCTTTTTGATAAGATGGTTGATGTGGTCAGCCAGGGTTCCGTTCGAAGGGGCCGGTTCTCTCCTTATTTGCCTATCGAGCACTCAGATATTCATGAGTTTTTGGAAATTGGAACCGAAGGGAACAGCATTCAGCAGTTAACGCACGGGGTAACCGTGGGGGATGAGTGGATGCAGGAAATGATTGACGGAGACACCGAAAAGCGCGAGATATGGGCTAAAGTCCTCCAGCGCCGTGGGGAAATGGGCTACCCGTATATCTTTTTCAGGGATCACGCCAATAACGGAGCCCCTGAGGTGTATCGGGAGAATGATCATAAGATCCACGCCAGTAACCTGTGTACGGAGATTATGCTGCCTTCGAACGAGAAATGGTCTTTTGTCTGCGTGCTGTCTTCCATAAACCTTTTGAACTACGACAAATGGAAGAATACGGATGCCGTGGAAACCATGGTTTGCTTCCTGGATGCCGTCCTGAGTGAGTTTATTGAAAAACTGGAGAGTTATCGGGATTCCGAAGATCTGGAGGATCGTCAGACCTTTATGTTTATGGAACGGGCCTATAATTTCGCCAAAGACAACCGGGCGCTGGGTCTGGGTGCTTTGGGATGGCACTCCCTGCTGCAATCCAAAAGGCTGGCTTTTGACAGCCAGGAGGCCTATGATTTAAACAGTGAAGTTTTCAAAACGATCAAAGAACGGTCTTACAAGGCTTCTGAAGACCTCGCCAAACGTTTTGGGGAGCCCGCAGTCCTGAAGGGATATGGAAGGCGGAATGCCACCTTGAATGCCATCGCCCCAACCACATCGTCGGCCTTTATCCTGGGACAGGTTTCCCAGGGGATTGAACCGATCTGGTCGAATATTTATGTGAAGGATATCGCGAAGATCAAAACGACCATCAAGAATCCTTTCCTGATGGATATGCTGGAGGAAAAAGGGCAAAACACTCCGGAAGTATGGAGGAGTATTCGGGATATGGATGGTTCCGTACAACACCTGGATTTCCTCACCGAAGAGGAGAAAGATGTCTTCCGGACGTATGCGGAAATCGACCAGCTGGCTATTATTTACCAGGCAGCTAACCGTCAAAACCACATCGACCAGGGACAGTCTGTGAACATTCTGGTACACCCGGATACCCCGGTAAAGGAGATTAATAAGGTACATGTCTCGGCCTGGAAACTGGGGCTGAAATCCCTGTATTACCAGCACAGTATGAATGCGGCACAAAAATTCCGTCAGAAGAAGGATTGTGTGAGTTGTGAAGCTTAACCTGCGGGCCTTTTGAGGCCTTTGAAAAGAAAAGCCGGACATCCCAATGTCCGGCTTTTTTGTTGCAGGCCCCTGGTCTTTTTACTACATTGAACACACGGGTAGGACTGGGGGTATTCCCTGGAACGCCGTAAACGGTATAACTATGCAGTCCATAAAAACCCACGAAATCCGTTGGTTTTACAAAGAGCCCCTGGAGTACTTAAGCACGTTTTTTGAGCAACTACCACAGGGAGCTGCAACCTTTGAGGAGCGGACCGACGCATACCTGATCCCGGTCCTCGAAAAAGGGGTTGGCATTAAAATACGAGCGAATCGAGTTGAGGTTAAATCGAGAACAGGGAAACCGGTTCCCACAGAAATAGCCCCCGGCCTGAAAGGATATCGGGAGACCTGGGTTAAGTATGGATTTGACTTGCAGGCCGACCAGAGGTCAGATTTTAACCCGGCTGAAACACCCGGGGACTGGATGGAGGTGTACAAAGAGCGCCGGGCTACCCTGGTTGAGGTTTTCCAGGGGAATTGGAATTTTCACCCTGTCGGAACAGATCTCTCAAACTGCGTACAATTCGAATATACGAGGGTTGGAATCCAAAACCGGTTTTGGTACACCTTCGGACTGGAATGGCCCACAACGGCTACCGAAGAAATTCCGGAGCGCTTTTATTCAGAAATCATTCCTCAAGACAGCCTGCAACGTCAAGAGTCTAGGGGTTATCCAACTTTTCTCTATCAGCGGATCAGTTCCCGATAGCTATTCCGTTACCAATTTAAATCGCGCTAAAGGCGCCATACGGGCTTTGTTCAGGCTCAACACACCATCGGCAACCGTGTAATTGTCCACCCTGTTCATGACTTTATTAAATCCATCGGCGATTTCCATGTCCGGGCAAGCCATCATCGTTGAGGCCAAACCCCTCCCAAAGGAGAGCCGATTTCCTTCCAGGATTTCGTAGCTGCCCATTACACGATTACAACTATCGTGGCCGGCCACGCGACCGGAAGCACTGTCAAACATGAGAAACGCCTGGCGGTTTTCGTCTTCGAAGGTGATTTCTTGACCCATCAATTCGGTCAGCACCCATTTTTTATTTTCCAATCTGTGATCAGTTTTGTTTTTCATCAGTATATAGTTTTCTGCCAGATCTCCTGTAATCCGGTTTCCCTCCCGATCCAGGTGAAACAGCATATTCTCCCCTACCTGGTATTGCTGGGTTTCCCCATCCCCGAGGGTCAGGGTAACGGCAGAGCCGGCATCGTTCCAGGTGAAATTTCCGCTATCCGAATGGGTTTCTCCGTCTTTGCCCAAATAGGTGGTACGTCGCTCAAAGCTTCCATCTTCCATCAGGGTAAGTTCGGTCTGAATTCCCTCGCAATCCGCGCAGGGTATGGTGCCTTTGTATATTCCGTTCCAGTCTACAGAAATTCGACTGTTATGGCCATCTCCGGTAAACTCAGTTGCCGGTGCTTCTTCTGCTTCCGAAGTTTGGGCAGCCTCCGGCTTCGGATTTTCAGAGGCTTTGGGTTTGCAGGAAGTAAATCCGATAAGGAGTACACTACAAGTTAAAACGGCGAGGTTAAAAATATTTTTCATCACTGCGACGGTTTCGGATATTAGGGTTAATGTTTTTGAAAAGCTATACCTCCACGGTTACTGGGGAAATACAGCGATAGTTTAAAAGTATTTATAAATCCGGTGTTTTTTCTTCAACAGAAACCAGGATATACCTGACAGAACTTACATCTGCCGGCATATTTTCAGGGTCGCGTTTTTCCTCCCGAACTTTAATACGGTACAAATAACCGGGTTCGTAATCGAAACCTTCAATTTGTGAATAAAAGAGCTGCCATTCTGCGGATTCTGATTTGCGTACCTGCAGGCACTGCATTGGGCCAACCCCTTCACAGGGCACCTTTGAACTGTTTATCAAATACGTAATACCCGAAGCCTCTGTTTCGGAATGCGATGACCTGCAGGAAGTCACGGTAAGCAAAAGTATAAAAAGCCCTACCCCCGAAAGTTTAAAAAATTTTGATGCCATCTTTCAAAAGTAATACTTATTGGTTTTAATCGACCGTGCCAATTCCAAAAACGGCTTTTGAAAGGATGTATTTGGCCGATTGGACTCACTCTTTATCGGTGGAAGGAGAATTCCTACAAGTCTATGTTTTATAGGACTTTATCGACGAAATACACCGTGTGCGAATGCTTGCCTGTTTTCTGGGTCACTCATCGACAGGGGCGATGAAAATTTTGAATTCGACATAGTTTTGGGGTGAATCCAAATCAGAAAATTATGAGTACGCTCGCCCTTATAAAAGACATTTATATCAATGCATTCCGGAATATTGGCAACTTTATAGTCAAACGCTATTTCAAAGCATTTTCCATCTTCAGTTTTGTCATGTTTTTGATTGTGCTTTACGCCTTTATTTACAGAGTGTATACCGGATTTCCTTTCGAATAGGTATAAGAGTATATCCTCCCAATACTTCTTTTGAGTACTTCTCGTGATTCCGGGTGCCCGTTCCGCATTCAGGGGTTTTGAGGTTGCTTCCCAATAAGGATAATTTGTCTGAATTCATTATCTTGGAAAGTGATTGGGAAGCGATAAAAGCTCCCAATACCTAACCAAAATATATGCAGACATGAAAAAGGCAATACCATTAGTCCTATTACTGCTCATTTTCCTCTCGTGTAAAGGAGAGGAGTCCAAAGCGTTTGAGGCGGAGAAAAAGGCAGTCCAGACCGAACGGGAATACAAGGATGCCCTGGCGGCCATAGAAGAGGCGAATAAAATGATCAATATCCTCACCCGTGAAGGTAAATTCGAAGAGGCCGGGGAATATTTTGCAGAGGATGTCGTACAACTGATTTCGGGCCAGCCTCCCATAAAGGGCCGTAAAGCCTGGGTAGAGGCTCAAAAGGAAGCCGCCAAACTTGGGGACTGGAACCTGGAACTCGAAGTGCTCGACTTTCAGTTTTTAGGGGACCATGCCGTGGAGCGGGGAAGGGGTGTTCAGACCCTTGTGGCTAATGAAGACAGCCCGATTCCCTCTATGGAACTCGTTGGTAACTACCTGGTCTTCTGGAAGAAACACCCCAATGGCTGGAAAATCCAATACGACTATGTAGTCGTGGAATCCCCGGAGTAACAGTCTTCAGAACTCCAGGAATAAGTTTCAGAAGTTAAGTAACCTATCGAAAGACCGGGATCTGTAGCTATGGCGGACGGGAAAGATCGAAAACAGCACTGGGAGCAAATTTACCATTCAAAACCCCTGGAAACGGTGAGTTGGCACCAGCCTGTACCTACGACATCCCTGGAACTGATATCCCCCCTGAATGTGTCCAAAGAAGCCCCTGTGATCGATGTTGGGGGTGGGGACAGCCTTCTGACGGACCATCTGCTGGATCTCGGCTTCACGGACATCACTGTACTCGATATCTCGGGGAATGCCCTGGAAAGAGCCAGGAAGCGGCTTGGCAAAAGGGCCTCCACAATCCAATGGATAGAGGGGGATGTCACTCATTTCACGCCTGATCGCGACTATGTTTTATGGCATGACCGTGCGGTTTTTCATTTTTTGACCGAACCCGGACAACGAACGGCATATATCCATCGGGCCGTGGCGGGTATCCGTGCCGGAGGGTTTCTTGTTTTGGGCACCTTTTCGGATCGGGGGCCTTTAAAATGCAGTGGGTTGGAAGTTCAGCGGTATTCCACAGAGGAATTACAAGCCGCGATGCGACCTTACTTTAAACCGGTGACCTGCCTGAACGTAGAGCACAACACCCCGTCCGGTAGTGTTCAGGACTTTAGTTTTTGCGCCTTCGTAAAGGTCTGAAAACGAAAGTTTTTCACCTGGAATCCCATCCAAAACCCTGTCATTGAACAGTTTTTTCCTGCCGTTAATCCAAAAAAACACAAGTTTTTTGACTGTGGCATACCTTCTGCACCTCCATGTGTAAAAGCAGGTGTTATGAAATGAGCCAATACACTTCTCAATACCAGCCGATATGGTTATTGGCGAATTGCATCTGACCTATTAAAAACAATAAAAATAAACAGATGAAAACAATTTACTTACTCAGAGCGATTTATCTGGAGGCTTTCCGGAGTTTGGGAAATTACCTGGTCAGACATTCTTTAAAGGTGTTTGCGTGGTTTTGTTTTGCGCTTATCCTTATAGCCTTATATGCCTTTTTGTTCCGAATTTCCACGGGCTTTGCCTTTGTTTAAAGGCTTACAGAAGGCTTACAGCTACGAGTTTGCACCTGGAGTGTTTGCCATGGGGGATGAGGTTATGGGTGAAGTACCTTGTGACAGGCCTGAAAACACCTCTCTTCAGCCCCGGCCCGTCCCGAATCTAAATTTTAACACAAGTGGAATAGGAAATAATCCAAAAAAAAGGAAATAATCCATAAATTAGCATCCCTTGATTTTACAATCCTGAGATGCAAAAGACCATTCTTCATCTGGACCTCGATACATTTTTCGTCTCTGTGGAGCGAAAACTGGATAGCCGTCTGAAACAACGCCCTATTTTGGTAGGGGGGCTGAGCGACCGGGGTGTAGTCGCGGCCTGCAGCTATGAAGCCAGGGGTTATGGGATTCACTCGGGCATGCCCATGCGGATGGCCCGGGAACTCTGTCCTGAGGCCGTGGTGATTCGCGGGAACACCGCGACCTATAGCAAACATTCCGATGTGGTAACTGCCATTATCAAAGAACAGACGCCTTTGTTTGAAAAGGCGAGTATCGATGAGTTTTACGCAGACCTTTCGGGGATGGATCGGTTTTTTGGCTGCTACCGTTATGCTTCTGAACTCCGCCAGCGGATTATAAAGGAAACCGGACTGCCGATTTCCTTTGGGCTTTCGGTCAATAAAGTGGTTTCCAAGGTGGCCACGGGGGAGGCCAAGCCAAATAATCAACTGCTGGTGGACTCCGGGTATGAAAAACCATTTTTAGCGCCCCTTTCGATCAAAAAGATCCCGATGGTAGGGGATAAGACCTATCAGACATTGCGCAATCTGGGCCTGAGGCAGGTCAGTACCATACAGCAAATGCCTATGGATGTGATGCAACGCGTACTCGGGGCCAACGGTGCCGTGATCTGGAAGCGGGCCAATGGGATTGACAACCGCGCGGTAGTCCCGTTTTGTGAACGGAAATCCATTTCTACAGAACGCACTTTTGACCGGGATACCATAGATGTGCACCGCCTTCGTGGAATCCTTACTGCCATGACCGAAAACCTCTCTTTTCAACTGCGCCGTGGCGGTAAACTCACCGGCTGTGTAGTCGTCAGGATCCGCTATTCGGATTTCAACACCTATTCCAAACAGCTGCGCATTCCCTACACAAGCGCAGACCATAAGTTGATTCCGATGGTGCAGGGGCTGTTTAAAAAACTCTATGGCAGGCGTTTGCTGGTCCGGCTCATCGGGGTTCGGTTCAGCCACCTGGTACCGGGCAATTACCAGATCGACCTTTTTGACGACCAGGAAGAAATCCTCAACCTCTATGCGGCGATGGACCGGATGCGGGAGCGATATGGCGACAAGAGTGTCATCCGCGCTTCCGGGTTGGGCGCGCATACCATTGGGCGTATGCATAACCCCTTCAATGGGGACCCCCCGACCCTGCTGGCGCACCGGAAGCAGTAGGCAGTAGCAGTAGGCGGTTACCAGTAGCAGTAAGCAGAAAAACCTTAGTCATATTGAAAACATGAAAACCCCTCCTGCATACCGCCCCTGCAAAGTGCCAACTCAAATACCGACTGCCAACTGCCACTGCCAACTGAAGACTCCTTTTGAACCCTTGAACCCTCCCCTATGTACCTGAACTGCCATACCTACTACAGTCTTCGATACGGCACGTACTGCGAGGAGTCCCTGCTGCGGATGGCGCAGGAAAAAGGGATTACCCGCCTGACCCTTACCGACATCAACAACACCTCGGCAGGATTGAATTTTGTACGTCGGGCTCCCGAGTTCAATGTACGCCCTTCCCTGGGCATCGATTTCAGGAACGGCACGACTTGTTGTTTTGTCGGTATTGCCCGCAACAATGAAGGCTACCTGGAACTAAACCGCTTCCTTTCCCACCACCTGCACAACAAACTGCCCCTGCCGGATCGGGCTCCGGTATTCTTAAATGCCTACATCATCTACCCTTTTGAAAAGGTTTTGCTGGAGGAGATGAAAACCTTTGCCTCCCATGAGTTTATCGGGATATCCATTCGGGATTTGCGCCGCCTGCCCTTTAGCCGTCTTATAGAGTATCGTGAAAAGTTGGTCGTATTGCAACCGGTGACTTTTCGAAACAAAAGGGATTTCAATGCCCATCGGCTGCTCAGGGCCATAGATAATAATGTGCTTTTGAGTAAACTCCCCGAATCCGAACAGGCCTCTCCCCAGGATTGTATGTATTCCCTCGAAAATCTGGCGACTGCATTTTCTGATTTCTCATTTATCCTGGAGAATACAGAGCGGCTGATCCGCACCTGTGAGATCCGGTTTGATTTTTCTGCCCGGCGCAAGCCCCAGAACCTTCAGACCTATACGGGGAACGAAGCCTCAGATGCCCGGCTGTTGCTACGACTTTGCCGGGAGGGGATGCCATACCGCTATAAAGACCCCGGACCCGAGGTGCATGCCCGTCTTGAGAAGGAACTGGACCTGATTACAAAAAAGGGTTTTGTCTCCTATTTTCTGATCAACTGGGATATTGTCAGTGAAGCCCGTCGCAGGGGGTTTTTCTATGTGGGTCGCGGTAGTGGGGCAAACAGTATTGTAGCCTACCTGCTTCGGATTACCGATGTGGATCCGATTGAACTCGACCTGTACTTTGAACGGTTTATCAACCTGTTTCGGACAAACCCACCGGATTTTGATATTGATTTTTCCTGGAAGGACAGGGAGGCAATTACCCGGTATATTTTTGACCGCTTTAAGCACGTAACCCTACTGGGAACTTACGTCACCTTTCGCCAGCGGGGCATCATCCGCGAGCTGGGAAAAGTTTTCGGGCTTCCCAAGGCGGAGATCGACCTGTTGTGCCAGGGGCAGTATCCGAATTCCCGCCTCGATGAGGTGGCGCGCCTGGTGCTCCGGTATGGGGAACTCATCCGGGGCATGCCCAATTACCTGAGCATCCACGCGGGCGGAATTCTGATCAGCGAGCAGCCCATCCACTATTTTTCGGCCACGCACCTGCCGCCCAAGGGGTTTCCCACCACCCAGTTTGACATGGTGATCGCCGAGGATGTGGGCCTGTACAAGTTCGATATCCTGGGCCAGCGGGGCCTTGCCAAAATTGAGGAAGCCCTGGAGATTGTGCGGGAAAACCAACCCGAGGCCTTCCGGCAGATCGACATTCACGATATCCCCCGGATCAAGGAAGATCCCCGGATCAACCAGATGGTTAAATCGGCCCAGTGTATGGGGTGTTTTTATGTGGAATCCCCTGCCATGCGGATGTTGTTGCGTAAACTGGAGGTGGATACTTACCTGGGCCTGGTTGCCGCCAGTTCCATCATACGTCCCGGGGTGGCTAAAAGCGGGATGATGCGTGAGTACATCCTGCGTCACCGCAATCCCGAACGGGTTAAGCAAGCCCACCCCGTTTTGCTGGAGATCATGCCGGATACCTATGGTGTCATGGTCTATCAGGAAGATGTCATCAAAGTCGCCCACTATTTTGCAGGGCTCAGCCTTGGGGAGGCCGACGTCCTTCGCAGGGGAATGAGCGGGAAATTCCGCTCGCGGGATGAGTTTGAACGCGTCAAGGCTGTATTTATCGCAAACTGTCGTAAAAAAGGGTATGCGGAATCTATGATTTCTGAGATTTGGCAACAGGTGGCCAGTTTTGCGGGTTACGCTTTTGCCAAGGGCCATTCAGCTTCCTATGCCGTGGAAAGTTATCAGAGCCTTTTTCTGCGGACGTATCACCCCCTGGAGTATATGGTGGCCGTGCTCAATAACGGCGGTGGGTTTTACCGGGCGGAACACTACATCCACGAAGCCCGGATGTTAGGGGGTGTTATTCATGGGCCCTGTATTAACCGTTCTGTAGGGGTCACCCGTATTCAAGGGGTGGACATCTACCTCGGGTTTGGGTTTTTAAAGGAGCTGGAATCCCGTATCATCGATCGTATCATCAGCCAGCGGACGGAAGGGGGCGCTTTTACCAGTCTGGAAGATTTCCTGGACCGGGTCTCTATTTCCATTGAGCAGGTGAGCATTCTGATCCGTATCGATGCCTTCCGGAGTACGGGGGGAGAAAAACACCAGCTACTCTGGCGGGCCCATATGTTACTCTCTGGGGGAACGATACGGGAACACCCCCGCCTCTTTCCCCCCCAACATGCCCGCTACCAGCTGCCGCAATTACACACCACTTCCCTGGAAGATGCCTTTACCCAACTCGAGTTGCTGGGGTTTTGCCTTTGCAGCCCATTTCAACTGCTGGCACACCCGGCGGTGAATTCCCATGGCAGTGGCGACTTACCGGGTTTTGTCGGGAAATCCATCCATATGTATGGTTATTTGGTAACGGTAAAGAACACGAAAACCCATACCGGAAAGCAAATGTATTTTGCAACGTTTATCGATCAGCAGGGCGGGGTTTTTGACACCGTTCATTTTCCCCCGGTAGCGGCCAAATATCCCTTCCGGGGAAAAGGTATTTACAGGGTCTATGGCAAGGTGGTCAGCGAGTTTGGTTTTCTCAGTGTCGAAGTCGTAAAAATGGAAAAACAGCCCTATATCCCCGACCCCAGGTATGCAGAAATAAAAACGAGTACCCGTCTGCTCGCGCAACGTCAGGAGCATACGCGCACCCCATCCGATATGCGGACCTCCAGGGGCTCTGCCTCCCTTCCAAAGGAATCCCGGTAAGCCTTGCAAATCCCTTCCTGTACTACTTCCACGGCCTCCGATCGGACCAGGTTCAGGCTACAGCCCCCAAAACCACCCCCCATGATCCGCGCCCCGAGGACCCCGGGGTAAGACAGGGCGGTATCCACCAGAAAATCCACCTCCGGGCAACTCACCTGATAGTCGTCCCGCAATCCCCGGTGCGATTCACAGAGCAGTGTGCCCAGACCTTCCATATCCCTGTTTTCGAGGCACTGCACAGCCTTCAGGACCCGTGCGTTCTCTTCAAGTACGTAACGGCATCGCTTTCTTATAATCCCGGGAAGGGAATCTTCCAGGGCGTTGAGGTGCCCGGTAGTGGCATCCCTGAGGGAGCGGATTTCCGGAAAGGTTTTCCGAAGCAGGGCCACCCCCTGCCGGCATTCTGCACGCCTGTCGTTATAGGCACTTTCGGCCAGCATATGCTTTACCCCGCTGCCCATCAGCAGTAAACTGCAATCGCCCAGGTCCGCTGGAATATAGCGGTGGTGGAGATCCCTGCAGTCGAGCAGGATAAAGTGGTTTTTGCGGCCCATCACACAAGCGAACTGGTCCATAATCCCGCATTGGGTGCCGACAAAATGGTGTTCGGCCTCCTGGGAGAGGCGGATGAGTTCCAAAGGGGAAAGTCCGAGTTCAAAAAGGCTATTGAGTCCAAAGGCCAGACCGCATTCCAGGGCGGCCGAAGAACTCAGGCCCGCACCGGGGGGAATGTCCGATTTGAAATCAACATCAAACCCCTGCAGTTTTCCAGAGCGTTTTAAAAGCCCCGCGAGTACCCCGGAAATATAATTTTCCCACCCCCGGGTAGGTTTCAGCAGATCCAGATCTGCCCGCATGGCCTTCCCCAGGGAGGTACTTGTAATCCGGCACCGGTTGGGCGACCCGTTTTTCTCAAAGGTGAAGGATATTTGCTGCTGGATGGTGGCCGGAAGGACGAATCCCTCGTTGTAATCCGTATGTTCCCCCAACAGATTAATCCTGCCTGGAGCTGCTACCTTCAGGGGGTTCATATTGGATGAAGAATCTTGCATAGGCGGGTATCCGGGATTCCAAAGTACAAAAGCAGGAAGGTATTAGAAACCCCAACGGGCATTTTTATGGAATAACTGACCCGGGTCCTTGTGCCCTGCGATTATTTTGAGTAATATAGAGATACCGCATTTTGGAGAAAATACTGTTTCCCCAGGGATGGATTTTTTCAAAAGTACATTAGTAGAACCACAGTAAAAGGAAAGGTCATGGAGTTTAACGAACAAGAAAAATTAGGGGTTATAAAGGCCATAGATCAGGTGATCCGCACAGACGACAGAGTGTATGAAGGAGAGTCTTTTTTTCTCTCCCAACTTTCCAAAGTCGTGAAGTTCGACAAAGCCCTTTTTGATCAGGCGCGTCGGATGACACTGGATCAGGCTATTGAAATCCTTAAAGAGATGCCGGATAAAAAGAAGGAAGTACTCGCGATGATGCTCAATCAGGCGGCCAATTCCGATGGACGTGTCCAGGAAGACGAACTCAGGACCATCCATAATATTTTTACACTGGCAGGGATGGATTTTGACAACCTCTGAAACCAGTGAAAAGCGATTATTTCAGACTTTGTATGACGACCTGAAAAATAGTTCTGATATACCTATGAACCCCTTAATCCTATCTGTTTCGTGGAATTTAATTTAGCGGAGAAACTCGGTATTCTCAAAGCCATCGATCAGGTTATCATGGCCGATGACAATATTTACGAAGGGGAGGCGATTTTTGTTTCACAGCTCTCAAATGTTATGGGGTTCAGCGCTGAAATATTTAAAAAGGCCCGGGAAGTAGAGCTGGAAGAGGCTATGGCAATCCTGGAGGTCATGTCCCGTGACAAGAAAGAGGCCCTTGCCATTATGTTGAATGAGGCCGCGAACGCCGACGGGCGTGTAGGGGAGGAAGAACTGAAAATAATTTACCGGATCTTCACGCGAATCGGTATAGATTTCGACGCACTTTGAGATCCATCTTAAAGTTTCTCCTGGCAGTTTCCCACGGGGTTAAGTTTGCCTTTCCTCAATAAAGAGTCTCTGTAAACCCAAATAGAACATGCAGATCCACGATTTATCCATTGAGAATTCCATCCTGAACCAGTTTATCTCTGAAATTCGGGATATCGACATACAAAAAGATCCCCTGAGATTCCGCCGCAATATCGAAAGGGTAGGGGAAGTACTTTGTTATGAGCTCAGCAAAACCCTTGAATACACAACCCGAACGGTTCAGACTCCCCTGGGAACTACCACAATGCCTGTTCCCGTTTCACCACTTGTATTGTGCTCGGTCCTTCGGGCCGGGTTGCCATTGCACCAGGGGCTGCTCAATTATTTTGACCGGGCCGAAAATGCATTCATCTCCGCCTACCGCCACCACCCGGATGGCGGTGATGCTTTTGAAGTGATTGTAAAATATCTGGCGGCCCCGGATTTAAACGGAAAGACCCTGGTTCTGACCGATCCGATGCTCGCCACGGGAAAAACCCTGGAAAATGTCCTGGAGGCACTAAGGGCAAATGGGGAACCCGATCAGATTCATATCCTCTCCGTGATTGGTTCCAAAAAAGGGATTGCGCACGTTTCAGAAATTTTCCCCGAACAGACACATCTTTGGATTGCGGCCATTGACGATACCCTCAGTCCGGGTGGGTACATTATTCCGGGAATCGGAGATGCGGGAGATCTCGCTTTTGGGTTGAAGTTATAAACTTTCCTCTTCGTGCGTATGCTTGTACTCCAGCAGCCATTGAAAGGGCACAGTTTCCAGGGCCTTTTTATGGGTTGCCTCTAGAACGACGGGGGGAGCCAGTCCTTCCAGGTACGCTTGCCGCCAGCGGGAAACACAAAGGCACCATCGATCTCCTGGTTTCAGACCGGGAAAATTGTAATAGGGGATGGGGGTGCTCAAATCGTTGCCCTTACTTCGGGTAAAACTCAGAAATTCCTCCGTCATAATAGCACAAACGACATGGGTGCCCGTGTCCTCAGGTCCTGTACGGCATTGTCCGTCCCTGTAAAATCCGGTGAGGGGCTGTGTACAACAAGACCGGAGTTCACCTCCGAGCACATTCAGATCTGTTTTCATGGTTTTTTATTAAAGGTACAATGGGCGGGATTAAAACGGGAAGCCCAGGCGTTGAAAAGAAATCATTTTTATGCTTATATTAACAAAAATCAGCAGGTTATGGAAGATTTAGTAGTGGCCGCCAAAATCATTCTATTTGTCAGTATTGTCAACGTCTGGTTTTTCAGAACAAACCGGGGGACCCGGTGGAGGGCCGGAGATGCCGGGAATATGAAAGAAGAGTTCAAAGTCTATGGACTCTCCGAAACCATGATGTATTCTGTGGGGATCCTCAAGGTACTATCCGCCATCGGGCTCATCGTTTCTATTTGGTTTCCCGCCCTGGCCATTCCGGCTTCAGCTGCCATGGGCTTTTTGATGGTTGGGGCCATCTGGATGCACTTAAAGGTGAAAGATCCTTTAAAAAAGGCCCTGCCTGCATTTGTGTTTCTCTTGCTGTCTGTCTTTATCTGGCTCTACAGTACCGGATTGATTTAATAAAAAAACACCTCCCGGGCATGGGAGGTGTTCATTGAGGGTATTTTGGGACTTTTACTGCCCCTGTCCGAGGGAATATCCCCGGACCCCGTCGAATTCATACAGGTTTTCAGTTTTGATAATATCGACATTTGATAAAACAGCTTTTTGCAATACTTCGATAATATCTCCCTTACGTACCTGTACGTCCTTTGAAGCACTGTACCGGCATCTCCAGTGATCTGTGCAGAAGGTCTCGTCAAAACCATTGGGCCATACTTTAACCCCCCGGTTGGTAATCATCGATAATTTCAGGGCCGGATTTTCAATGACCTGCAACTTGGCTGCCAGATCATCCGGGTCTTGCCCCCTCCAGTCGACAAACACATCGACCCCTTTGAGCTCCTTTTTGGAAGCCGCGCGCCGGGTGTATTCCGGAAGTGTTATGGCCTGAAAACCCTGGAAGTTGGCAGGACTCATAAATTCAGGTTGTACTCCCAGATTTGCGATGACAGCATCTGCAAACTCCCGCGTTCCCACGCGTTTTTTACTCTGACTCTTTCGGTAGATGTCCCCGGTGTGAACCCCCTGCTCCAGCGTTCTGAGCCAGGCGTTTTGTACGGTTTCGGCGACGTTGAATTGTCCGATATGGTTTAACATCATCACAGCCGCCTGAATAAGCCCGGATGGGTTGGCGATGTCTTTTCCTGCGATGTCCGGTGCCGAACCGTGAATGGCTTCAAACATGGAACAGCTCGAACCGATGTTTGCCGATCCGCCGAGTCCTACCGACCCTGATATCTGGCTGGTAACGTCAGAGACGATGTCTCCGTAAAGGTTGGGCATAACCACCACATCAAAACGCTCTGGAGAATCGGCGACCAAAGCAGTCCCGATATCCACAATCAGGTGTTCACTTTGAATATCCGGGTATTGGGGTGCAATTTCCCGAAAAACCTGGTGAAACAAACCGTCGGTTTGCTTCATAATATTATCCTTGGTCATGCAGGTCACCTTTTTTCGTCCCTGGTTTTTGGCGTATTCAAAGGCATACCGAATGATTCGCTCACAACCCGGGCGGGTGATTAGTTTCAAACACTGTACAACCTCGTCCGTTTGCCTGTGCTCAATTCCGGCGTAGAGATCCTCTTCGTTTTCCCGAATAATCACTACATCCATATCCGGATGGCGGGTGTCGACAAAGGGATAATAACTGTTGCAGGGCCGTACATTGGCATAAAGCCCCAGGGTTTTCCTAAGGGTAACGTTCAGGCTTTTATACCCACCGCCCTGAGGGGTGGTGATGGGCCCCTTAAAAAATATTTTGTTCTTTCGAACTGTGTCCCAGGCGGAATCCGATATGCCGGTTGTTACGCCTGAAGTATAGACTTTCTCACCGACCTCAATAGTGTCAATGTCGAGCTGGGCCCCGGCGGCATCCAGAATGCGGAGGGTAGCTTCCATGATCTCCGGACCGATCCCGTCCCCGTAGGAAACGGTAATTGCAGTTTTAACATTCGAGGCTTTTGCACTATTGGCTTTCGGCCGATTAGAAATCTGAGTGTTTGAATTCATAGGTTTCGTTTCTGGTTTACCTCGCAAATATCTGTGGAATTATTCATATATTTTTATTTATGTTTTTAATTAGAAACATTAATAATATTTATGAATATAAAGACAACAGGATTCCTGAGGAATTGTACGGGCTTCCTGCTTATATGGGTTTTGAAAGGGAAATTATTAGTACCTTTTACCCTGCTAAGTACAGTGAGATATACCTCAAGACAGGTCTTTCGCTGACAACTACCTCCGCAATATGGAATTAAACATCATTGAGAAACTGGCGGTAATCAAGGCGGTCGACGAAGTGATACGCATGGATGATATGCTGGATGTCGGGGAGTTGGACTACCTCAGTCAACTCGCAGAAGTAATGAATTTTGATACGGACCTGCTTATACAGGCACGGGAAGTGGAGGCTATAGAGGCCATTGCGGTAATCCGGGTGATGCCTGAATCAAAAAAAGCATTTTTGACGCGAAGTATGACCGAAGCCGCTAATGCGGATGGAGTGGTCGACGAAGCTGAAATGCAGTTTATATTTCGCGTAATGGCTGCGGCGGGAATTTCCTCCGGGGATTAAACGATCTATGACGGATATGCTGCGATGAATGACTCATCAGATGGGGAAATATAAAGGGTTGCTTTAGAAATCAATACTTTTAGAGCGGGAATTGTTAACTATGAGGTTTCAAATGCGCATGGAACAAACGCGACGCAGGGCGGGACATAATCTGATCCTGCTGCTCTTGCTGGTTTTAATCAGCCCGGCAGCGTTTGGTCAGATCGGGGAAGTCAAGACGGAAGACCGCGTGATTGTCGGTTCCTCAGGGGATCCTCAGATCACCTTGCCCTATCTCGAGTTTATCCGGATTTCCGACAAACCGGGATATTACAAATTGTGGTACAAGGACGAGGTGCATTCCCGGGATAAGATCAAATCTCTCGATTTTTATGCCTCTGAAATGGAATTGAACTATCTCTACCACGTCTTTAAGGATGGTTTCAGCACTGTAAAACAGCGCCTAAGTGTTGGGGAAGGATTGGTCCAGACCATGCGCCCGGGCCGCGTAGGTGAACCGATGAAAGTGACCATATACTATGAGAACGGATCCCAGGGAGCCTTCTACCTTAAAGAGTCTGAATTGGAGCGCATGTTGGGCAGTTATAAAACTGTGCCTTCGGAATAAATCCTAACCGCGGAATCCATTATCTGACTTTTTTTCGTCAAAACGCCGTAATTTTGTCCAAAGCCTAATCGATGAAATTCAAAACCCTCTTACCCGCCCTCCTGCTTACCCTCTTTGTCGCCTTCACTTCTTGTAAGGGTGAAAAGAAAACTGAAACTGCACCTTCTCAAACTGAAGTCCAGACTGAAGAAACCACCGACGATTTATCTGCCGAGGTGCGTTATCAATGCCCTATGGATTGCGAGCATGGAAAGACGTATGACGCCGAGGGGAAGTGCCCGGTCTGTAAAATGGACCTGAAGCCTGTTTCCAAAGAAACTTCCATGTCCAGCTGTAAGATGCACGCCGGTGGGGAATGTACCTGTAAAAAGGAGAATTGTGCCTGCGAGAACTGCCCGAAGCATTCCAAAAGTTGAAGGCTCTTCTGAATAATACCTTCGTGAATTCCTTTTGTGTTCGGAGTACCCCGTGCAATGTTAGCTTTCCCCAAATTGACCTATGTCATAAAATAGCGTAAAGGCGTATTCTATTTTTGAAGCGTGAAAGGTTTTACCCTTATTTTTCTGGCCCTTTGGATGACCTTTAGGCCACTTTGGCCGCTGGCCATGTATATCGTTAATTACGATTATATCGCCAATGTACTTTGTGAAAACAAGGATATTCCGGAAATGAAGTGCAATGGCAAGTGTTACCTTTCCAAAATGATTGCCCGCGATCGTGAGCAGAATAAAGAAAATCCCTTTGAAACCTCAGTGCTCAAAGTCGATCAGATTCCTATCCTGGTGCTGGAACTCCATTCCTTTCACTTTTTATCAAATACATCAGAGGCAACAGAAAATAAACCTCAGGATCAGACGAAAGAACTGATCGACCTGTTGCTCGTCTTTGAAATCACCGAACCTCCAGAGGTGCATGCTGTAAATTCCAATGCCTGAACCGGGAGTTTATCGAACTTTCGGCAGCATCGACATTCTTACTATTTCACAGCATTAAATTTTATACTATGAATGCCCAATTTAAAAGGCAAAGCATGCTTTGTGCGCTTTTGTTTTTCACAGCCCTGTCCTACGCACAAACCCATCGGACCCTCAAACTGGCAGATAAACAAACCCGTCTTCCAATTGCCAATGCCACATTTGCATACGGAGATCAGCAGGGGGTATCAGACCCGGATGGGAGGATCTATTTTGTGCCCAATGCGGAGTCAACCTTAATAATATCACACCTGAATTACGGACAGGTGACTTTTGACAACTCCACGGTTCAAACCCTTGAGGGAGGGGGTATACTATACCTTTCCGAAATCCCCGTAGACCTGCAACCGGTGACTGTCCTGGCCCTTCGGCCAAAAGGCGGCCCTGAAACTCGTTTGAAACTCGACTACCAGGAATACCTCGCCCACGATGCCGCGGCCATCCTGATGCAGGACCCGGCTATAGGAGGTATCCGAAAAGGCGGGAATTACGGTTTTGATCCCGTTTTCAGGGGGTTTAAATACGATCAGATCAATGTGGTTCTCAACGGGGCGCAAGGGGCAACTGCCGCCTGTCCCAACCGGATGGATCCACCGACGAGCCAGATGGCTCCGAATATGATAGACCGCATTGAAATCCTGAAAGGGCCTCACGCCCTGAGATATGGTGTGGGGCTGGGGGCAACTCTGAATTTTATCCCTGCCGAATTGCAGTTTTCCGAATCCCCAGATGTATACGGACGCCTGTCCAATTCCTTTGAAGGGAATGGATCTGTTTTCCGCAATGAGGGGCAGCTGGGCTTTAGCGGAAATCTCTACGACGCGTCTTTTTTCGGTTCCTGGTCCCAGGGTGGGGATTATACCTCCGGAGCCGGGCAAACGATACAGGCCGATTTTAAAAGGGGTAGTTTTGGCACCCAACTGGGTTTTAAAGTATCCCCGTCTGACCAGATACGGCTTTCAATTATTTATAATTTGGCGAGAGACGCCGACTTTCCCGCCCTGGCCATGGATTTAAGGGAAGATGACACATGGTTGGTGAACGCGAGGTACGACAAAGAGATAAAACGGGAGCATCTCAAGTCATGGAATACCACTATCTATGGCTCTTTCGTCAACCACCTTATGGATAACCTGTTGAAGCCCCTGGATCCGAGGATGCTCAATGCCAGTACCGATGCGACTACCTTTAATTACGGCCTGCGCTCCGAAACTATTTGGAGTTTTTCCCAGGATAAATTCTACGCCGGGTTGGACTTCAGGAATGAAGGGGCCGAAGGAACCCGAACACGGGAATTTCTCATGGGACCCAACCAGGGAACGGTATTTACGGATAATGTCTGGCAGGATGGAAACATTCTCAAAGGCAGTGTGTTTGCCGAATATCGGCTTCTACGAACCCGGTGGAATTATATTTTTTCGACCCGTCTGGAATTGAATTCGGGCCAAATAAATGATCCTGCTCCTGAATTCCAGGATATCAACGGAGATGGCAGTGTCACCCAGTTTAACCCCAGTATCAGTATAGGGGCCAAAAGGCTTTTCGATTCGGGAATGAGCCTGGGTGTTTGGTTTGGCAGGGCAGTGCGCAGTGGCGGCCTCGCAGAAAGATATATCAATTATTTCCCGATAGGACAAGATCCTTATGAAATGTTGGGGAATCCCTTGCTGGATCCTGAGGTGAACTATCAACTCGACCTGACGTACAGCCTTCAATTGAACAATATGGAATTGGGTGCGGATATTTTTGCGGGATACCTCACGGATTTTATCTCCTCTGTAATCGATCCGGACCTGGAACCCAGGCTACCGATGAGCCCCGGTGTGAGAAGGTACATAAATATCGAGGAGGCTTTTAAAGCCGGTTTTGAAGTCTATTGGACCCAAAGCATTTTTCAAACCCTGCAGCATCAGCTGGGAATTGCCTACACCTTTGCCCAGGACATCGAACGGGACGAACCCCTTCCCGAGATTGCACCTCTGGATCTGCGCTATTCACTTTCAGGTAGTTTTATAGAGGGAAAGCTCAGGCCGGAGGTCACTTTCAGACATGTACTGAGGCAGGCGAGGATTTCTGAGGAATTCGGCGAAACCGAGACGCCTTCGTTTTCGCTTCTCAATGCCAGCTTAACCTACCAGTTAACCGGAATCACCCGGGTGAATCTTGGCGTCAACAATTTGTTCGATGAGAATTATTACGAACATTTAAACCGGTCGGTGAGAGGCGGAACTTCCCCTATTTTTGAACCGGGCCGGAATTTCTTTGCCTCTGTCAATTTTGTTTTCTAAGCCTGCCAGAGAACCACAAAGACTCATGACTTCCGAGGGAGATTAAAACAAATGCCAATCTTTTGCAGCAGCCTGCATAAGATTGGCATTGTTCCTTGGGATCCTTCCGATTTTCGGGTATCAGTAGGTAAATACCGTTGGGTTGTTTTTGATTTTTTCCATCATCACCGCATTGTCCATCACCTGAACCCCTTCCAGGAGGTCTTCAGCTTCTATGTCGTGGGCCATCATACAATGTGGGCAGGCTCTTACCACGCCTCCATCTGCCATCAGATCCATAAGTACTTGTTGCAGGTTTTCATCGTGAAACTCAAGGGCATCCGCCGCGTCCCCCATTAGTTTTACCCCATGCACATTTAGAAAGACCATCACCTCTTGTCCATTTTTTCGAACGTTCTGAGCCAGGTGCAATCCCATTAAACTGCTGTGGGGGTCTTCCACCGGATCGCTGATCAGGTTGATGATGAGTTCGGCGGGAGCCTCCTCGGCTTTTTCATCCGTAGTCTCCACTGCGGTTATATCCGTAAGTTCTTTGTTTTGTTGTTCGCAGGAAGCGAAAACGAGTAGCAGCGCGCACATCGCACCGATAGATTGAAGGGTTTTCATAGGTACTTGATTTATATGATCCATAAAGAATTGAAGTACAAGACTATGAATTTTCCTTATTCGGTTCAATGATGCGCGTCAGTTTGGAAAAAGGGTCAGACCCCGTGTCAATTCTTCTTTTGCGTGCTGTGATTCAAAGATTTTTAGGACGACTTGCTCTTTCAGCTTCGCTGGTCGGGCCTATGGTGCCCCGGAGATTAGCAGCAGGTGTGTTTAATCGAATACCGAAACCCGCTGTACATTGTGGAAGCTGATATTAAAAACGGTATTTGGGGGGCGGATGGTAGCTTCAAAAATTACCGCCTTTGTCGGATAGTCTACTTCAACCACCTTTCCCTGGGGGACACCCTGGCTGACAGAGGAACCGGGTGTAAATAAGACCGAATTGTTTTTAGCCACATAAGTTACTTTGGATACAATCCGGGCGTAAGTTTCTTCTCCTCTTTCTTTCCCATAGGACCATACCTGTTTAATCGTTTTTTCTGTGGGTCGATTTCATATTCCACGGCCCGGCTATAGGGTCCGGAATTCGCATAATTGCGGTTGTCTCCATTGTCAAAAACCAAAAGGTTGCGTGGTGTTTAATAGGTTTTGCCTTTTTATTTCGGTACTTCTCTATAGGAACACAAGTGTTTGCTCAGGGCGTCTTTCACTTCGGCGTAGTTGGACTGTACCAACCAGTGCCCGCCGTCTACCTCTAGAAAAGTATACGCCCCTTTCATATAGTCCCGTGTTTTATGGGCTCCATAGGCCCCGATCGCAAAATCCCGATTCCCCCAAATAAAAAGGGTTGGCGTTGCAACATCCCCTATGGGTTCCCGGCCCTTTCGAAAATTGGCCCGGTAGTAATTCAGGGCTCCAGTCAGGGATTCCTTTCGCCTGAACACGGAGAGGTAATTTTCCAGGGCTTCCGGGCTGGAGCGTTTCCATAGTTTTCGAAACGCCTTAAAATCATTCCGTCTCACTAAGAGCTCCGGGATATAGGGAAGCAAGAACAAGCCGATATAGCGACTCATCTTTTTTTGTTCTTTATCTTCTTTTAAGGCGCTGGCGAAAGCCCTGCTATGTGGGATGGACAGAGACGTCCAGCTCAGGATCCTCCCGGGGTGGTTATAGGTGATATCCCAGCCAATGGCAGCTCCCCAATCATGGCCGACCAGGTGAAATTTCCCCGGCTTCAGGGTGTCGGCGATTTCCAGAATATCATTACTGATTTTTTCAACGGTATAGTTGCTCACACCTTTTGGACAGGCATTTTTACTGTACCCCCTCATGTCCGGGGCAATACAGTAAAACCCGAGGGCTGCGATTTCAGGCATGAGCTGCGTCCACATTATGGAGGTTTCCGGAAATCCATGGAGAAAGACTACCAGTTCGTCTTTATCATCTCCACAGACGCGATAATCGAATTCAAGGTCTCCCAGGTGTATGGACTTAGTTGCTGTCTTCATGGGATGGGATTCCCGGTTTGCGGTGGGAATCGCTCTAAGATAAGGAATTGGAAGGTTAGTTGGATGGAGATGGACTACTGTTACCCGCAGACCAAAGCGTTGCGGTTGTTTTCCAGATTGGGGCTCGAAAGGGTTCAGTGAGGAGGTTTACTGATTGACGCGATAGGTAATTCTCCGGTTGGAAAGTACAGTGGGGACTACCACTGTCAATAAGGCGGAATCGGATACCAGTGGAGGGCAGGATCCTGAGGCGGGTTGAACCTGTACCCGAAAAAGACTGGTATTGTCAGAGGTTTGAAGGGATCCTACCTGCAGGGTGTTGGTTTGGCTACCTGAATACTTACTCCCATCGGAAATGTCCGTAAAGGAAGTACCGCCATCCGTACTCACCTGCCATTGGTAAGTTGCTGATCCGCTTGTCACCGCTGTAAAAAGGACATTTGTCCCTGTAATGCCTTGTTGGTTGGAGGGTTGTGTTGTAATGGCAACCCCTGCCAGTACTTCTGCATTGACGGATTCTGAAGTGTTAAAGCCGGAACTATCCGTTATAGTCACGGTAAAGGTGTAATTTCCAGGAACAAGACCCGTTACAACCGGGTTTTGGTCGGAGGAGGAAAAACTATAACTCCCCGGTCCACTACCCGCCCAGCTAAAACTGGCTCCGGAAGCCCCTGCTCCCGAGGGATTTGCGAACAGGTTCAGGTCCTCCCCCTCACATACCGGGCTGTCTGAACTGGGGGATACCGAAAGTGAACCTCCGGAAGTGTTTAAATCCTCAAAACTATAATCAGCCCCTGCCCCTCCATTGCAGGTGGAATAGATCTGACTACCAATAACAAGTCTTTTTGCTGCACTACAGGGGTTACCATCGTCGAGGGTTCCCCCCGAGATCTTGAAGACTGCACCAGACGGCAGGGTAAACGTATAATTACCGGTCCAAATGGCAAGTCCACCGGTCTGCAAATCAATCAATGGCGTATTTAAATTAGCCGTATTGGTAATTCTAAGGGTATCCGTACCCCCGGTTCCATCTCCGACAATTAGGTTCGAAATCGCTTATGGGATGGTGCCTCCCAGGTCTATGGTGGCTCCACCGATAATGTATACATCATTGGTGCCAGGTACTTCCCCCGGATAGGATGTAGCCGCTACCCAGGCTGTACCGTTGTACGTTTCCCAATTGCCCGAATCGGTCCAGTTCCCGGAACCCACGGAACGGAAATCCCCAGTCTCCTGGGCGTGAGATATACCCAGAAAGCAGCACATGACTAGCAAGAGCAGGCCCCTGGGATGTGACAAATAGACGTTAATAGTTCTGATTTTGAAATATATTTAAAGCAATCTATTAAATATCCGGATGCCGGGTAAACATATGTTGTAAAGTCCTGAAATACTGTAGTTAAATACAATCTGGATTTAGTAGCTTTAGGGTTGTGAGTGCAGATTTTCAGCAATATGATGCGACCAGGGCTATACTTCTGGTAGTTTTTGGCCTTCCGGGAACCGGGAAAACGACCTTCGCCAGGGCGTTGGCGGCGAGACTGGGCATGCCCCATTTCAATACCGATATCATACGTACGGAACTGGGTAGAAAACAGCAATATGATCTCAGGGATAAATCCTTTATATACGCCCGGATGCTGGAGCGCGCCCGGGAAGAACTTCAGAAAGGGAAGGGAGTCATCCTGGATGGAACCTTTCACCGGGAGATTTTCAGGAATCCGTTTACCGAGCTCGGCCGCGATCTAGGGATTCAGGTGAAATGGATTGAACTCAGCGCTAAAGCAGCTATAGTCCGCGAAAGGGTATCGGGCTCGCGTCCTTACAGCGAAGCGGATTATGAGGTGTACCTGAAGATCAGGAAGGAATTTGAACCCCTGAAGGTTGAAGTCCTCCGGCTGCATTCTGATACGGAAGATCTGCCCGAAATGATTGAAAAAACCGTGGAATTCCTGAGCGAATGACAAAAGACCAGGTCGAGAGGATAATTCTTGAAAAGAGGGTACCGCATCCCACCCTTGAGATGCTGTTGGTCGAGACGCATATTTCCTGGGTAATCCTCGCGGACTCCTTCGTATACAAGATTAAAAAACCGGTACGCCTTAGTTTCCTCGACTTTTCCACTTTTTCAAAGCGAGAATACTATTGCGAGCAGGAAGTACGGCTTAACCGAAGACTGGCCCCCGAGATGTATTTGGGGGTGCTTCCGGTTACCAATGCCTCG